>Ga0123342_1003367_pt1 | contig 25661 bp, 18 predicted proteins | sample Turbeawhitnodule_FD_89960 | JGI IMG/M metagenome (GOLD analysis project Ga0123342, IMG submission 89960) | Root nodule microbial communities of legume samples collected from Mexico - Turtle bean Mexico white nodule | ecosystem: Host-associated > Plants > Roots > Nodule | place: Mexico: Nepantla...
AACTTGGAGAAACACAAATATGTTTTTTTATTCTAATTTGATAAGAACTATGTTGTTCTACATTTCTTTTATGTGAATGTTCTCAGTTAAAATTGGAATTATTTTCTTGCCTTCTCATATTTATTGTCGTTGGTGATTTCTTTGTAAGTATATTATGACATATGTTATTTGTATTTTACTGATAACTTAACTCTTCACTCATTGATTGTACTCGAGGTTGTCCATGATGATGGTGATGTATCCTACTTGAATGTTTAGTTTCTACAAGTAGATTCTCAACGCAAACTCATAGTTAAGATTTTCAAAAAATCGGTGAATGGTTAGTCAAGGTTTATTGAGTTCTTTGTGGCTCCAATGTGGAAGCAATAGTAATACACTTGTAATTATGATATATTTTGCTATATAATTGATTTATACAATTTATTAGTTTTAATGAAAATATGGATTCATAAGCAATTTACAATGAGTTTTTCTGGTCAATGTGCAATTTTATTTATTTTTAATTTAACATAGGTGATGCCGGGTAATATCATAACAAAAGAAGAAAAGGAGCATGGCAGTGACAATGTTACTCTTTGGACATCTGAAGAAGACATACATTGGCTTGTTCATTTTCATCGGAATAATGCAAGGGGCCAAATAAATCTTACTTCTGGTTGGAATCATTTTGCAAAGGATCATAACTTGCAAATAGGATGTGTTTTTGAGAAAATTAAGAAATTGGGGATTTCATTCAGAGTTTTTATTTTTAGTGACAAACAAGAACCAAGTTCTCCTAAGTTTTAAGGTTATTGGTATTTCTTAAATAGTGTTCTTTTTTAAATGTTTCTTCATATTTCTTCACCTTTTGATTTTTATTCTTTTAGATTATGAAACTCCTAAATGCAACAACATGCTAGCAGAGAATCACTTCAGTGTCTGCATCAATGATAAGAAACTCTATACCGTGGTAGGATTAATCAGAATAAAGTTTTAGTCATGCAAACATGTTAGTTGTGACTAATTAGAGTCTCTGTGTACTTGTGTTGTGCAGAAAGTTCCAAGGATTTTCTTTGAAAATCATGGTATTGCTAATTCAACTGAAGTGATCTTGCAACTTGGGGAGAGATCATGGAATATGAAGTTAGACTTTTACTGTAGATTCACTAAGAATTGGAATATTTTATGAGAGAATGCAGATTGAAGGGTGAAGACTCACTCTCTAGAGGGACAACTGTACTTTTTAGTTATCCACTTGATTTGACTCGAACCAAGTTAGCTTATCAGGTAGCGTATCTTTTCAGAAATTAGTAATCTATTTTTGAGAAAAAGTTTTACCCGTTAAAGTGTTTGCATTTGAAATTGCAGATTGTTAGTCCAACAAAGTTAGTTACTTGTGTTGGTTTGTATGCATGTATCCTCAATTCAACATATAAATGATTTTGTCAAGCTTGGTGGAGACCAAATTTTTCCATACTATGTTGTCATTCTTGGAGCCATTTTTCCTTGTATATCAGATAAAGAAGAGAAAATCATAGTTGTAGGTTTTTGAGTTTTTTTTTCTTTCCTCATCTATTGTTTTGCTTTCTATTTTCCATCTTTTTAATGACATTGCTTCTTTCCATGTAAAATAAATTTGAAATTGTTTATGACTTATATCTAAAGTTTCTCATGAAACCAATGTAGAGTTACATGCCCTCAAAGAAAATCCAATTGAAGTGTTTGATGTAGGAGCAATCATTTCCAATGCTAGGAGCTACAGTTTTCTTACTTGGGTGGTTTGACCAGTGTAGATCCTATGGAGAAATGTTGAGGATCCTTTCTATTTAGCCAACTATTATGTTTTGCATTGATTATTTTGTATAATGATTTTTGGTATGATTGTTGACTGATCAAGCAATTATGTAGTGAATGGGAGGGTACTTGGATTGTTTAAATATGTACATTAATGTTGAAAAATTTTCTTGGTATGGGGCATCTGTAGCCAAAAACCGATTATAATTTCAAATGAGTCAGTGCTCTTTTTTTTTCTAGATAAAACATAATTTTTTAGTGTTATTTAATTAGAATTGTAGTTTAACCATATTAGCTTGTTAATGTTATACCCTCAGGTGCTAAGGAACAAGGGTATGTTCTTGCACTAGCTACTTCAGTTACTCTAAATTGAAACAAGTCAACAAAGGTTTTGGCGAAGAGATTCAAAATCATATTTAATGTATTTCAGCTCATACCTCAAACTGTATTTAACAAATATTTATTCAATCCAATTTCAAAATCATATTCGGAAAAGGAAATACACACAGAAACATAACCTTGCATATAAAGAGGATCGTTGTAATGACGTACCTATTGCGACAACGACCCAATGATTGCGGCAGTAATGGCAGCTATAAATTGTAGTGAGAAAAGTAAGAGGGGTAAGATGGTTTGCAGTAAGGCTGAGAATAGTGAGAGCGAGAACGCTAGCAATGAGATTGAGAAGAAGGGTTTTCAGTGAGAGTGAGAAGAGGGGTTTGCGGTGAGACTCTGAAGGGCTTATGGTGAGAGTGAGAATGTGAAGGATTTTTGGTGAGAGTGAGAAGAGAAGGGGAACACGAACGAGAATGAGAACGGTTACGATGAGAAAGGTTCACCGAGAAAATGGAATACAAAATGGGGAAAGGTTCAGTGAGGGCAAGGTTCAATAAGGGGAATATGAAAGAGGAAAAACTTGATCAATGAGAGGGGAATACGAAAAAAAAGAGTCAAGGTTATATATTTTCGAAGAGTGAAAGAGGGGAATATGAAGAAAAAAGAGCAAGATTATGGAGGGAACAAAATGCGAGAAAGCATTTATTTTGAAGGATAATTATGGCGATTCTACATGCCACATTTTGAAGGAAAATTATGACGGTTATGAAGTTATCGTATTATACAGCTAATTGTGGCAATTTTTAATAACCGTCATATTATAACTGCCTCCACATACAAATTTTTTTGTAGTGTAAATGATTTCACAGAATTATTCTCACGACACATGCGTAATAAGATAAGGGTAAAAAAACTATTATGATGTTCTAACTTTCAAGGAAATTTAAAGTTTAATCGTACTAAAAAATTGACAAATAAAATATTTCAATAAATATGATCACTTTTTTAAGGTAATACATCACAATTACTATTCTAATTTGAAAACTAATATAAAATAACATATATTAATAATATATATATATATATATATATAATACAATATTTAAATTTTACTATAAAAAAAAACTAAGGTATGACTACTACATGTAGTCAATAAGGCTTCAAAACACGAACAAAATTGATTTTTTCAAGGCGTGAGCGATCACTGTCCGTAAGGACTTGTCCATGGTGTATTGTGCAAGTCCCCCAGGATACAATAGGAACTTTCTGGAAATTTCCGAGGATCAGAACTAGCAACTTACTCTTAAAAGAGTAAAACACAATAAACTCATATCTATTATAATAGAATATTATAATTTTAAAAGAATGAAAGTAAAGAGGAAAGGAGGAAGAAGTGTACGGTGGTGAGTGTTGTGAGGAAGAAGAAGAAGAAGAGAAAAGGTACACGGTGAGTGAGTGAGATTGAGCATTCTCGTGCCTCTTATTTATAGGCAAGGAGAGAAGCTCAAAAACCCACGAAAAGAGGAGAGGGAGAGTGTTGTTCCGGCGGTTCGGAGGTGACGCCAGAGATAACGTCGGAAACGTGCCGGTAAAGGTGGGAAACCATCAGAACAGAAGGAATAACGTGGAATAAGTTTTGCAACGTCCCAAAGGTTCCTTCCAATCTCAAAGGCATGAACTTGCAATTGCAAACAGGTAAAAAGCGAATCGCCGGAAAAATCAGAGGAGATCCCGTGGTTTCATCGATTTGCAACGTTTCTCTGGAACGTGCACTGCAACGATTCGTTTTCTTCTTCAACAGCATTGAAAACTAGGGTTTTCTCGCATACTCTGTTTTCATTTGCAATATTTCCATAGGATTTACAACACTACATTGGATGAGTATTGAAACCTAAACAATCTATGCATTTCAAAAAGATAAAAAAAAAAACACTATTAAATATTAAAAAATCAAAATCAAATTTTGTGAAGGTATTATGATTTAGGCATCGAGGGGAGTTTCTTCTTGCACCTCCATGTATTTTTTCTTGCATGTCATACTTTAAAAAATACTCAAGTTATCCTTTGATAATGTTTTTCCTTTAATTTTGAAATATGGAATTCAGAAACTTTCGGGTTATAGAATCTGGAAGTTAAAATTTGTGTTTTAGATTGTTGAATATTCTAGATTGCATAATTAGAATCTAGAAGTTAAAATTTATGTTTTAGATTGTTGAATATTCTAGATTGCATAATTCATAATACAAATTTGTATTCCAGATGGTAGACTTTGAAATGGATAATTTTAGAATATAAAGGTGCAAGAAGAAATTATGGAGGTATAGAAAGAAATTTCTAGATTTTTAAGATATATGGGTCAGCATGTCCTGTCTCGCTCTTGGCCCGCGTGGGGTGCGGGTTATGCAGGATGAGCCTAAGCAGGCTAGCAAATTAAAATAGACTCTGTTCCACGTTTTTTCTTAATGGATCATAGACCGACCCGCACGCGTACGACCTACTCAATATTGTCCTGCCTATAGAAAAGTATAGAAAACTAAATCAAAATCACTTTTTTTCATTATAAAAATAACGATAAGGATGATAAGGTACACTGTGTTGGCATACCTGTAGCTCAATGAAAAAATGTGAAATTTTTTTTCTATTTAATCCACTTATGCTTGTCGTGCATGACCCACAATCCATTATACTAGTTACATATAGTTACAAGACGAGGTAAGTTAATATGTATAATTCACATAATATTTTATTCTTTCAATTCAAAGATGCATCCCATTTTAATAAAAATAGAGAATAACAATGATATTTTTGTGTAATTTTTATTCTGACGAACCTTTTAGAAAACGAACCAACAAATTCCACACTGCTTATGCGACACGAGTCAACCTAACCCACTTTTTTTTTTTGTCAAATGCAGAGCATACTAAAATAAAGTGTTATAGTCCAGACTGCCATCTCTAGGCAAAGAGCTTTTAAGTTTTTGTTTTTCTTTTCAAGTTCTCATTTGTATATTGGACACATTAATTATCTGTATCCAACTCCATGGTTAACTCTGTCTTCCTCTCCAAATTCACCATTTTTCTTTTCATTTTTTCATCCTGTTGTTGACGCATCACCATCCATTGCTCTACTTTTGTCGTGAGGGTAAGATCAAAATAATTTGGTTCATCATCCCACTTGTCATAGTCACGATTGGGAGATTGGGAATGAGATTTGAGACCCAACATTTCTTGATTTGGACTCCCATGTGTCACTATCTAGTTATGTTTGCCCACAATACTACCATGAGCCACCCCTTACAATTCCAAAGTAGGACCCATAACTTCACCATCTTCAACCAACATGCTATCACATAGCTCCAAATATGCAACATTTCTTCATTTACCATAGCCTTCAATATACCCTTTCCTAAAAGTAAATACTTGCTCAATTTTTTTTCAAAAATAAAATATATTTCTGAGAACTAAAATTAGGTTGTTTAATGTTGAACGTCTATAATTATTTTATATATATAAATTATTTATTACTTATATAAACTTGATAAATATTTTTGAAGAAATTTATTCAAACACGACAATAATACCCTGATAAGGCCATCTGTAACCATTTAAAACGTAAAATCATAATTTTTAAAATAAACCATCAGTTATTTTGGTAATTGTTAGTTTTAAGATTTATTTCAAGTTAACAGATGTTGACTGAAAATTTCAAATATTTAATTTATTCAGAAGTAGTTTCCGTTTGTAAAAATAAAACATGTTATGAAATGCTAATTGAATCAACATAAATTTATTTTAATATGTATAAAAACGCCAAAAACACTTTAATGAATAGAAATCCGTTTTAAAGATGATTTTTATATAATATATATATATATATTAAAAATTTAGAGTATCAAACAAAAGATAAAATGTTTGAAGAAAACAAGAATATGATAAAAAAAAATCATTATAATTAAGAATTTAAATCTCATTCAAAAAGTTATCTGTTTAAAAGAAATGAAACCTAAAATAAATTTAAAGAACAAACACAACAAACGTTTTAAAGTATAAAAAATTATAACAATGTTTAATTAATAAATTTAATGATAACAACATACACGCTATCTAAACTACATATCAAATGAATCTTTAAAACATCATCTAAATTAAAAACCTTTAAGAAACTGCCAGCACATTTATTATTAAACATAATACAAAATACTTTTAAAAAAGGAAAAATATTAATTTTAATAATCATACAAAGACACTAATTTATAACTGTAATGAGACATAATATAATTTCAAAATATCATCACTTTTTAAAATATGTTTTATATGAATAAAGAATTTTTTTTGAATTAATTTGAAAACATTTAATTAATTCCGAAAGTACTCCATATCTGTATTAGCACTACCTCACTCCATATCTATGATGATACTGTTCTGAATAATTCTATGCACTCTTCTTGTTTTTGTGTCCAGAAAAAAACTATCACAGATGACAGATCTGGAATCAACATTAGGCCCTGCTATTCTTCACTCTTCAATTTTTTGTCAGTGCGGAATACAATGAATTTGTTAACACTCCAGCCCATGTTTCAACTGCACGACAAACAAGGCCCATCATTACTGTACCACTGCCACGTTGCAACACCAACAGTAACAATAAGCACCACTAACCTCACCCGTCCCTAAAAAAATTATCCCAAACGACAGCTCCACCTTTCACCGTTCTCCTCCACGGCCCCACCTCTGCGTCACGCTGTGACTCACCGCCTGGTAACCTCTGAAAAAAATCAATTTTGCCCCTTCCCGCGCAAACACACCGACCTTTTGATGGCGCCGCCTAATTTGAACCCCTGAAAATAACGCGGCGAAATGTGGCCCACGGGATCCACATCATCGTCCACTCGAAACTCGACACGTGGCAGGTTCCATTGTCATCCCTTAGCTGTCACCTACTCACACCGCTAGTTAAACCCACTTCCCGTTGCACCCGTCCCACACGATCCCACCCTCTCCCATTCCATCATTTTTTTTCAAATTTTCAAAATTTAAAATTAAAATAACTCTTGCATTATTTTGCTCTTATTTTTCCCCCACTTATATATATACCCTACTCCTGAAAACACACTTTCACTGCTACAAGGTTTTGAAAGCCCGCACTTTTTCGGTGATTTTTTTTGGGGTTTTGGATTCTGAAAGAAAGGGCAAAAGGGTGTCTGAAGATAGTGTTGGATTGGGATTTGGCTAAGTGGGGTGTCATGGAGTGGGAAGACGAGTGCAGAACGCCGAGGTTGGTGCAGAATCAGATTCCTGCAATTTTTATCTGCCCGCCGCCGCCTCCAAGGAAGAAGCCGGTGGCCGGAAAGAGACGAACGCCGCCGAAGGAGGGGTATTTCCACCCACCTGATCTTGATTCCTTGTTTTCAGTTCAAGCCAGGAAAGAAGCATGTGTTTAACAAAGTAGTAGCAACTTTTTTTATATTTTTGAGGAGTATCTGAATTTGGTTTGTTACTTTTAGAAGTAAAGAAGAGTATTTAATTAACTATTTATTAGTTTGATAATATATATATATAAAGAATAATTATTTGTAGTGTTATTTTGTGGGTATTCCTTTTTTGGTATGTCGTAGGTGTTAGCTGATGATGAGTTACATATTATATGCTTTGGGTTGATGCGAACTCTTCTAGAATTTGTAAGATGATGTATTTATTTGTTCCCCTTTACGTTTTTTATTTTTTCAATTTCCTTCATGGGTTTGCGCTCCTATTGGCTACTCTCTAGCTTCATTTTCTGACATTTCCTGTTGTTTAAGATTTGGTGTTTTAAATTCCCGTTTTTCATTTTGCCTCTTATTCTATCTTCTTCATTCATGTGCTACTGCTATAGTAGTATGTCAGAATTTTACTTTTCTTTTTTCTATTATTCACTCACTGAAAACTACATTACTCTATTTGTAAAACTGAGATAAGCAATTCTGAATAACTGGTGCTAAGATTGCTCTCAGGCTACAAATCTCCAAGATTTTGATCAAATTATTCACGAAATATAATTTATATGGAAATGGAAATAGAAATGTTCGAATTTGAGGTATGTAGAAGAAAGCTTGGGCCGAAGCGATTATCAACTTGGTTTGACTTTGATTTCGTCCATAATATTTTATCAATAAGATTATACTTGTGCTGCTGACCCAAGTCTTTCCTTTCACCACTTGACTTGTGCTCATAACTTGCTTTTTATGACTCACCAATTCACATTTTGTACCTCTTGGTCAAGAGCCTGAAACATGTAGCAGTGAATTAAAAGAAACAGAAAAAAGGAGTGCAGAGAAAAATGGATGTTTACACAGTCAATGCCTCACAACATACAAATATCTCTTTGATTTACGCTGTTGATTGGACACAACAAAATAGGAGAGAATGAGAATTTTTTGTTTTCCTATTTATAGTTTTAGTTTCTTAAACACTTGTTTTTGGGGATGATTACTTAATAGATTTTAGATGAAAATTAATTGTTAAGTAGTATGACATTATTTTAGAAAAAAAATTTAGTCATAAGTGATCATGTGTCTTTCCTATAAACCAACGTTTCAATATCTTGGTTCTTTCAAGGTGATCTCTACAATAGATGTAGGGTACTAATTTCGATCAAAGTTAGAATATAAAGTTAAATAGGGTTGGTGTTTTATTTGTTTCTCTGTTATGAATTGAAACTGGGGCTTATAAATAAGAAAGAGGACAAAAATATAATTTAGCATATGAGAATTGGATTTGTTTCTTTTTATATTGACATTGGCTCTATTTCTATAAGATAAAAGGATCAAAAATATTATTCTACTTTATCTTTTTCCCAATGATACCAACCTATTTTATCGTTGGGGTCTTTGATTCCTGCTCTCACTTTCAAAACTGGTGCTTAATGATTTTATTTTCATATATCACTATTTTTACTTTTATTTTATCTGTTTTTATTTTTCCATCTAACATCCTTTTACTTTTATTTTTCTATCCAACATTTTTTTTTCCACGGTTTCATTTTGTATTTTTGAAAAAAAATACTTTCTTAAAATTTGGGTTTTGGAAATGGATTTTTAGAACTTTTTATTTCTTTGTCTTAGAGTGAATGGAAAAGAAAAAAAAATATAAAATAGAATAAAAATAAATTTATGAACCAATAAAATAAAATAAATAATTTTTATAAACTTTTTTAAGTAAAAAATGTTTTGAAAATTTTAATTAAAACTGGGGAGAATAAATTTTAAATATTTATAAAATTGAAATAGAAGAAAATTTGAAATTTGAAAATTAAAAATTAAAAATATAAAAATTTATGAAGAAATAAATGAAATAAAATATTTTATAGTTATTTTGATGTAAGTAAATATTATGGGTAAAATAAATGTAAAATTGTAACATTATCCTTTTTTTTATTTTTATATATAGTAAATTTGAATTGTGGAGAATAAATTATAATACAGTTGTAAATATATTTTTATAATAAAATTTGGATGAAAAAATTATAATAAATTATAATGTTGGTACCAAATTAAATGTTGGTATTTTTTGTTTGTTAAAAAGATATCAAAATAAGTAATAGTAAAAATTAAATAAAATTGTTTGGATATTTTATAAAAAAAATATATATTAACTGAATGATTTAAAAAATATTATAACTAAAAATTAAGTTATTCATTGATGATATGTACGTAATAATAAAAAAAATTAAGTAAATAGTTATAGAGGAGTGATGTGACAATGCACATTATTGTCTTGTGTATCAGTTTTCACACACATTTTGTACCATTACTAACATTGTGAATTGTTTTTAAATGGTTTCATGTTTATTACTTGTGAATTGTTGTTAATTATAGAAATGATGTAGTATATGTTGAACTGATTACTCTCAATCCCAAATAGTAGAATTAGTGACTCATGTTGGCTATTACAAACAAGGAAAACAAGAAAAAAAGATTCAGGATGTTTCTCCTTGACGACTACCTCCTCTAGGGTTTCTAACACCTTATATTTTCCCAATTGGATTCCAATCCACTCAATGAGGTCTAGGGTTGTGCCTCAAGCCTCATATTTAACCTAGTTGGGTTTGGGCTAAGTGACTTCTCGCCTGGGGCGTTATTGGGCTCGCCTGGGTGAGTTGCACGAAAAAAGGCCCAATGTCACTGGAGTGATTTCACCTGGGCGAGATTGAGCTCGCTTGGGTAAGATCCTCTGGGAGCTTCTGGCTTGGGCGAGTTTAGGCGAGCTTGGGTGAGTGTTGGTGTATTCTAGCTTTCCCTTTTTAACTTTGTATATTCTCCTTTTGCCCATTCATCTCCATTCTTCCCTAGAATCCTGAAATTAACAAAAGTTTGGGAATAAATCGTTCTTATTCAAATTATAATCACAAACTTTGTAAAAAGGTTTAAATTCATAAATTAGGGATTATATTATGGTTATTTATCAAATAATATCTGTAAGTGCCAATATTTTAATATGAAATATTACTGAAATCTGACACTTATCATTAATCGTGGGTTAGGTGCTAGGGGGGACGTGGGTGGTGAGATAGAATCGTCACGTGTGAAATCCATGATTGAGGCCGAGAGTTCGGGTGAGAACCATGTATGCATAACTAATTATGGGAGGGTGGATGACTGCGTTCATGAGTACTGTGGTGGTTATCCATGCTCTAATCGTTCGCTGCTAGCATGGATATATTAGAGGATAACGTGTGAGACGATATCATTTCCTTACGCAAGTGTAACTCTTCTGATACCGTCTGTCATGGACAAGAATGTTCGTCCATAAATTTCTTCTATTTTCATTCTTGCTTAATATTGAACGTGCATGTCTGATTTCTGTTGGATGATTTTTCAGCAGGGGTGTTGCGATTTTTAAATGTCTCAAGAACTCATTTACATTTGAATAGTTGGCGTTGTTGTAGGATTTTCGACTACAATATTCCTTGTTGAGCCTGAAGCCGACACCCTAGGTCTTTCTCCATATTTATAGCATTGGGCCTGAAGATTGGGTAGGTTGATTGTCTCTTATCAGTCAACCGAGAACATTCCTTTTGGTCCCTTCACCTCATATTACAAAAACTTCAAGGATGGGTTCTTTAAGGTCGTAATCGGGAAGGAGGGTCACCAATACTTTATGATTATGAAACTCTTTGATTCCCTTTTATTACAATAACCAGTGTAGCCAAGGTAATTGATGACCGAGGACGATTTGAAGATTTTTTATGTGTTAGATTAACTCCTACGTAAAATCCCTAACCAACAACAACTAGGGCGTATTTATCCCCTCTCCAACTTCTTGATGTTGATGATATGTTTCTCTTTATCTCGACATTTGCTTATATTTTGATGTTTGTTGACTTATGCATTATGCAAATATAATGGCGTCCCTGAATCCTGAAGGCGACAAGACCTATTTCAAGGAACTAAGGTTGAAGCGACAAATTGAGGTTGAGAAAAAAAATGGCAAGGAAGTTGTCGAGAGCCTTGTGCCAATTCAAGTTTTCCCAACCACTGACTTCCTTCCCGAAAAAACCCTAAGAAGAATCAGAAGGATAAAGATCGTGTGAATTTGACTTATCGACACTCAAACAAATTGTTTTCTAGCCACTCCTCGAAGAGGGTTCATCCAACTTTCAATGTCGGTGCAAGTTCCTCCGTCGACGAATTCTTGGGCCACAACATGCATTTGGCCAAGAGGGTCTTAGTCAATTTTAACACTCTTAAGCAAGAAATATATCTTTTTGCAACGCTAGAGGAACTCCACGATGTTTTCGTGGAGTTGTGTGCTTTGACCCTTATTATTAGCAAGTGCATGGGCTCTTACCTTAGAAAGAACAAAGGTTCGGCTAAGGTGGAGAAGCTAAAAGCTCAACTAAGTGAGTGAGCAACCAAGCTTTTTTGGAAGCCAACACTTCCACTGCCAAAAAAAATAAAGAACTAGAGGCCAAGCTCACTCAGGCGAAGGGTGATGGTGACTTTTATCATTAAAGGTGCTTGATGTCTGAGAAGAAAGAGAAGGATTTATCGACCAAGAGGTCTGTCGAGATTGAATTACATGGCCCTTACTCACCATGTTGAGTATGAGAAGAATGAGCGATTCTAAAAGGACTTACAAAATGCTCAAAATTTTTTCCTTGAGTAGAATGAGCTTGACTTCGAGAAGTCCTTGTAGCAGGCTACCTAATTGTACAAAATTTATCTTAATGAGAGAAATTTGATGTAAAAAAGGACTTCTACTAGGAAAACTTTATTCAAGTGGAAGATATTCTAGATGCTGAGGAGGATTCGGCTCAGTTTGCTACCCTTAGAGCGAACGATGTAGTCGAGAAGGTCGTGGAACCTTGAGGGTTTTATTGTTATTTGTTTATTTCTGATAAGAGTAACTTTTTTTTTTGTAAATGTCTTAGTCCCCTTTTTGTAATGCTTTAGCCAACACAACCATTTGGTTAGTCAGATACACTTAATGAAAGTGACCGGGATATATCATGTTCGTTTTACCTTGTCACTTAGCCAATAAGTTATCGATTTTCAAGCTTAATATTAATTTTGCGAATTTTTCAACGACACTTTTACATAATGAAAGTAAAACTTCCTTACCCAAGAATTCTTTGTTAGTGTTGATATTCATTCTCGACAAGGATTCACTATGTAAAAGTGAAAGCTTCCTTAGTTGAGAACTCTTTGTCGGCATGCATATTTGTTCTCGGTAAGAATTCACTAAAAGTAAAAGTTTCGTTAGCTGAGAACTATATATGTTCCTACCGGTTGACTCGGTTGCCTTCGTATGTCTCACAGTACTCTCACGCCCGATTCTATGTGCCTTCGTTCGTGCCTTTCTCCCGATATAACACCTGAAATCACAAAGACAAAGGGCGCTCTAGAGGCCGTTTGCACTCTGATGCTCAAGTCAATCTTAGGGCTAGGAAACACCAAAACTGTTAAGCGTAAAAGCTTTGTGTAAACTCTGTTTGTAAAGCTGTTCAAATGAATAGCGTAACTTGTTAGGTCTATTACTACCCTTTATATAGTCTAGTGTTTCCACTGTTTCCGCTACCCAAATTAGGATTTTTAGGGTGTGCTCTAGCGCCGCTATTACACACTCTTAGGGAAACCTAGCGCGTAAGGCTCCCTAACTGGAGTGCAACCTCTGACGGGATGACCACCTGGGTGCCAACTCGTGCACCTGATCTCTGGGGTCACCCGTCCTGAGAGCGCCCTAGCTGCTCACGTGCCATGCGTGCAGCTTCACCCCTGGAATGTGACCCTTACAGGTCGTATCTTTGCAATAGCTCTTTACTTGTGTTACGCCTGAACGTGTCATCCACACCACACGCATGGACTCTCGTGACCTAGGCTTCTCCCTAACCGATAACTAGTGTGTGGCCTGGGATCCACCTCTCGTGGCCCAGCTCTACTATTCGAGTTACTGATGTCCGACCTCTCTACACTGTCGAGGACACATCAACACATCCTGGTGATCGATCTCTGACCACTCTTCGGCATCTTGGCACACGCCTTATGAGACCCTGGCCCAACCGTTATGGGACCCAACTTATGTGGTCCCATCATCACTAAATACCAATTTAGAAACCATTTAACAATAATAGAAACTAATTTAGAAACCAAAAATTTTTTAGTCTCTAAAATTGTCTCTAATTTAGTTACTATAGCAACTAATTATTTTTTGTCACTAAAAATTAGTTTCTATTTTATGATTTTCTTGTACTGTATGTCCGCTTATATATTTTTTCTCGATAGGGATTCATTGTGAAAGTAAAACCTTTCCTTAGTCGATGACTTTTTGTTTGTGTTTATATTCATTCTAGGCAGAGATTCAACGAAAGTAAACTATGTTTGTGATATATATGTGATTGTGTGTAATATCTTGTTATTGTGAGTAATATCTATGAGATTTTTGTCTGAATTAAACTATTCAAAAGATATCATTGTTTAAAGTTTTGAAAAAAAAACTTTTAAATAATTGTTTATTACTATTTACTAAAACTAAGTAACATAAATTATTTTAATTGATCTAGTTTTATGATACAATTAATATGATTTTTTTTTTCAAAAACTTAATTAAATAAATATTATCTTTATTACAAGTTTATGAAAGTTCTAGGTAATCGGTAATTCATATATGCAAATTTTAGTTTTAAGAAGAGACACTTATTTTGCTTTTATTTAATTTTATATTTTTATTATATACCATTTCATAATTTTAAAATACAAATTCAAAAATATTTTAAATAAAATTTAATATTATGGATTTTTTAAGCCAACCCTAATTTATATATTTGACCCCCTAAATTTCTTTCTAATTCCATATCTGTTTACTGCATTATACTATTAAAATCAAATTATTGGAAATATAGTTTAAATATGCAAGTTCATATATTTGAAATATTTCTTCTTGAAAACCAATTATAACAAGTTAGAAGCTTATGTTATATATAAAACTTTATGTCAAATTCATCATTTTCTAAAATGGGATAAGAAAGAATGTGAGAAAGTTTTTTCCATTTAATTCATATTTTTGTTTCTTTCATTACAGGGATTTTCAGCTATATTTGTCCTATTTCGATCCAAAAAAATGAATTAAAAAATCAATAAAAATGTAATGAAAAAGTTATCATTTCCTTAAAAAAAATGAAAATTTCAACCTTAATTCAGAAAAAAGAAAGTTGTGGTTTTGGTAATTTTTGTTAAAGTTTGTTAATTTGTTATTATTAGTTTTTTTTTTCTAATTTTATTTGATAGTCTCAGTTGTGGGAAAGAGATTAAATAACCTAAAAAAAAAATACTAATATGTATATTATTAAAATAAATGGAAAAGTTTCAAAGTAAGAGAAGTTACCTTATTAAAAAAATAATAATAAAAATAAATAAATAAATAAATGAAAAAGTGAAATTTATTTTAGGGTGTTAAAGCATAATTTTGTAAATGATATACACTATCCTATTTTATTACATAGCTTGAAAGTACAATGCAAAATACTAAAGGTTTATAGTTCTTTTCTTTTAATTTGGTAAGCAAATGAGAGTTGAAAAGTAGTTGTTGTTCTAGATTTGATTGGATTATTCATTTTATGTGGTATTTTTTAGTTTTTCAACCTTTCATTTTTTATAAATCTCTTAAAGCAGCTTTGATCACATATCGAGATAATAAAATGCATCTAATATCAATTATTTTCTTGACATTACAACAAAGCATAAAAATAAAAATGAAAAAGCATTCGATTATTTAGAATCATCTATCCATTATTTATTTCCTAATTTTCTATATATAATTATTATCAGTCACATTTTGGCTTAGCTACCCACGAGTGTATACCCTTACTTTCTGTAAATCTATCACTATCATTTCAAATACTTTTGAATCTTTTAAGATATTATCCCAATTTCAAGATATTAATTATGACTTTCTATTTTCTACTTAGATATAATTAATAGACAAAATGACATGCACAGTTCAGCTTCTTCCAATATTTAGATCTATAATTAGTCACTATTCAATCATTTGCTTAAACATGCATTCGTCCTAATAAATTAAGTTCTAATTCATCTTTAATAATTTTGCATTTGATAGTGGTTACATGTGTCATCTGATAACTAGTTTAGAGCTTAAGAAAAGATGTAAAAAAAAGTAATGGAATTGATTTGACTTACCTTTTTGACAAAATGAACTCAGGGGAAACTCAGTCTAAAAGCAACAAGCCATGAATGAAGCCAAGTTTTGAGTTATGGAAACGTAATGTGTGAGTTGAACTGGTAGTGTTGTTGAACTGGTAGTGTTGTTGAAAGAATTGAAAAGGACCTTTGATTATAGCGGATCTAGGAACATATATACACCTCATTTCTAAAGGTTGTAAAATATTTAAGTAATTCTAGATCCATGTCTTTTCATTTTACATCCACAAATTGTCTATTAATGAGTAATATGGAGCAAAAAAATAAAATAATAGAATATGTTCACATCTTGATCACACGACTGGGCTGAAAGTTTCTGATTTTTTCTAACATTTTTTAAGAAAGCATAATTATATATTTAAAAATATTAAATACTATATGAAGATTTCAAACATTTCATATTAAAAAAGTGAGTGCAAATTTCATTTTATGAACTAATTTTATAAGATTGAATTAAATTTAAAATTCATTTATTAACATGATATCAGAGTATATTACATAAACAACTCATCTCAGTCAGTTTTATAAAGTGAAAACTTCGACTTAAGAAATACACTAAGAATATTTTAATTATTTAAATTGGAACGAGTATGAAGTTGATGATGAGATTATGTCCATATTCTTTGTACCCTATTTAAAAAGTTGAATGACTGGAGATAAGACATTTTATAGTATATAAGTGAATGCAAATCTCATTTTATGAACCTATTTTGTATGCTTAAAGTTCACTTCTTAAGATGATATCAGAGTCATTTAAAGTTTATTTTACTGAAAGTTTCTTAGACTTATCAAGTCACCCGCTGCCCATTATTGAACCATCCATAAATATATTGTCTCACATACGAATTGGGAGGACTCAACGTGAAAAAATGTGTTGAAGATCTCATATCAATTCGGTTTGGTAAGATTGAGTTAGACTTAAATTTTACTTATTAAATAATACACTAAAAATATATAAGTAATTTAAAATTGGAATAGAAGATGATAATGAAATTATGTACATATTATTTTTATCTTTATCTTTGTACACTATTTGAAAAGTTGAATGTTATTGGAAGAGTTCAATTAATACACACAATAAAAGTTTTTTTTGTCATCTGTAATCACCTCTTTTATACAAATATTTATTTAATGCTGTTTATTTTTTATCTTATCTTTTCATTATTCATTATATTTATACTTTTTTTCCTCTCTTGCATATTTGTTTCTGTACATCAAGGAGTAAGAGATTGATGGACACTTTAATACTAATTTATACTACTGAGAAAGAACTTTATAGAAAGAAATATAAATATAATAGCTAGTATGAGGTGATATAAAAAGAAAGATAGAGATAAAAAGAAATAAAAGTGTAAATTGAATGCCTGCATCATCTGTATGTTCAAAATAAAATAAAAAAACATCCTTTAATAAATGGACTAATTAGGAAGATCAATGGAGTAAAAAAGGATCTTTTGAAGAAAAAAAATATAAGAAGGAATGAGAGATGGAAATTGAGTAAAATGTTAATTATTATAGAAATTGAGTAAAAGTTTAATTATATTATTAAAAAAAAGATGTGACACTATAGCCAAGTATGAAAAATTAAATGATGGATTTTAACAACTAGTGATTATTGCTTGCTTAGAATTGCCTTAAGACAGGTGTAAATAATAAGACATAAAAAATAAGGTCCAAGGAAAAAAATTAGTAGTCTTAAGGGTTGTCATCATAGTCTTTAGGTCACCCCTGGCAGATACTCATCCAATTTTCAAGGGTCATTGTGAAACTAAAATAATGGCAACTTATAATTATTAATTACTTCATGTCCACTCTAAAATTAAACTAGACCTACAACCATGTCCACCTGACAAAGCACTGTTTTCTCTATATAATCTTATCTGATTTCATTTTTTCCCAACCAACACAATATGGATTCACCTCACTTTCCTTCATTTGCATCTTTCAGAGTTCTTCTCTTTGGTTTCTGGGTTATAGCATTGTTTCCTGAGTTTGTGCTGAGCATAACAAGGCACTATACTTTTAATGTACAGTGACAAAACTCATCATGCAGCATCAACTTTGTTTACTTCAAAACTTGAATTTGCATTCATTTTTACATTCCTAATTTTTTCACTTGTTTGTGTATAGGTGGAGTACCTTAATGTGACTAGATTGTGCCACACAAGGAACATTCTGAGTGTGAATGGTAAATTCCCAGGACCTCGTTTGGTGGCAAGGGAAGGTGATAGGGTTCTGGTTAAGGTGGTTAACCATGTCTCAAACAATGTAACCATTCATTGGTATAAACCTAGATAGCCCTCTCTCTTACAAATTATGGAATATAATATTCTTGGACTATCTTCTATAATAACTACTTTTTAAAGTCATACCAATAAAGATTTCTGACTTATTCACAATGCAAAGTTTTTAACACAAACCATGCATGGAAAACAAAGTGATATTCTAGTTATCATGCAAGTTTTCTACTGATATTGGATTGTTGCAGGCATGGTATCCGTCAGATAACAAGTGGGTGGGCTGATGGACCAGCATATGTGACACAGTGTCCTATACAAACCAACCAGTCATACACATACAACTTCACCATCGTTGGGCAGAGAGGAACTCTGCTTTGGCATGCTCACATATCATGGCTAAGAGCAACCATTTATGGACCCATCATCATCCTCCCCAAGCACAATGAATCTTATCCATTCCAGAAACCATACAAAGAAATCCCCATTCTTTTTGGTATAATTAGTACCTACTACACTTTATAGTAAGCTTATTAGTTGACTGTGAGAATAGAAGAAAACAAGTCTTCACCAAATAATAAAATAACTAGTCAAGACTAAGTTTAATTAAAGTAACATAGTATGATCAAGATTAGCTCCCTTTTTATATTTTGAGATACTATCTCATACACACACACACATATATCTGATATAAAATTATTTTGTTAAATTTAGTGATATATGGTGGTAACTTGGTTTTGGGATTGCAGGGGAATGGTTTAATGTTGACCCAGAAGCTATAATAAGTCAAGCCCTGCAGAATGGAGGGGGACCTAATGTTTCAGATGCATACACCATCAATGGATTTCCTGGGCCATTGTATAATTGTTCCTCTAAAGGTAAAAAACAAAGTCTTCTATAATGGCACCCAAAAGTTGGATCTTCAATATATCCTATGAAAGGGTGTTTTTTGAAAGATAAATAGAGTAGGGAACTTTTGAACATTAACAGTTTATTTAGAGATACAGTAAGTATCTTAGTATAATCTTAACTGTTTTTCATTTCACAATCATATTCCCATGTTTCACTTTTACCACATGTAAGGGTTGAAGATTGGGTAGAAAACTAGGACAGAAAATTGACTACTTGTTTTGAGAAATTTTATTTCAATTTTCTATTTTGTCTTTAACTACATAATATAATCTAATGTATACAAAATTGTATAAAAAATAATGAAAAATAATAAAAGAATTGTTTTTATTTTGAAAATTGTCTGCAGGAAATAGTGAAAAAGAGTTGTTTTTATTATTTCTCAAGCATATATTTAAAAATAGAAATTAATTGAATCATATTCTATAGTTTAAAGTGAAAATAAACAATGAGAATGAAAATCATTTTTTTTTCTTAAAGTATAAAAGTTCTAGCATATTTAGACAAATATGATAGGAGAATCATTAATTATGGGAACCAAGTGGTAGTTATAAAATTTCATTATAGGTAGAGTAGACTAATTTGGTAACAATCAATAATCAAAAGTACAGAAGTGCCTTTTCATCTATGATAGAAAACTTATGCTAGTTCATGATTGATTTTTGAAGATACATACACACTAAAGGTGAAGCCAGGCAAGACATATCTGCTAAGGCTAATCAATGCTGCACTCAACGAAGAGCTCTTCTTTAGCATAGCCAATCACACCCTAACTGTGGTTGAAGCAGATGCTAGATACACCAAACCATTTGACACAGATACACTCCTTATAGCCCCTGGACAAACCACAAATGTTCTTCTCAAAACCAAACCATATTTTCCCAATGCCTCATACCAAATGGCTGCTAGACCTTATTTCACAGGCCGTGGCACCTTTGACAACTCCACAACTGCTGGTATCCTCCTTTACAAGCAACCTTTGCACCATTCTTCTCTCAAAAATCTCACCCTTCTCAAACCAACTTTACCACCCATAAATGCCACAAACTTTGTGGCAAACTTCACAGGAAAATTCAGAAGCTTGGCAAATGCTAAATTCCCTGTCAATGTACCCCAGAAGGTGGACAGAAATTTTTTCTTCACTGTGGGGCTAGGGACCAGTCCTTGCCCCAAAAACACAACGTGCCAAGGGCCAAGCAACAACACCAAGTTTGCAGCCTCAGTGAACAATATTTCCTTTGCACTTCCATCATCTGTTTCCATCATGCAGGCCTACTATTCTGGACAGACTAATATGGTTTTCAAGACTGATTTTCCTGCCACCCCTTTGAACCCTTTCAATTACACAGGAACACCTCCAAACAACACAATGGTCACTAATGACACAAAGTTGGTGGTGCTCAAGTTCAATACCAGTGTGGAGGTAGTGTTGCAGGACACTAATATTCTTGGGGCTGAGAGCCACCCCTTGCATCTTCATGGTTATGACTTCTTTATTGTGGGGCAAGGTTTTGGAAACTATGACCCAAACAATGACCCTGCAAAGTTTAATCTGGTTGACCCAGTTGAGAGGAACACAGCTGGTGTTCCTGCTGGTGGCTGGATTGCTATTCGATTTAAAGCAGACAACCCAGGTACGTATATTTTTCAATGCCAACATGCTTGTAACGTGTTGTATCATATAGAACATTTGCCCATAATCCCTTATGAGAAAATTGTTTTATGAGAGAAAGATACAAAATAATTTTATATAAAGTTGGTGTACTATACGAAGATAATAGAATGTATCATGCATTTGAAAATATATCATATTTTGTCATCAAGCGTGTGAGATGACATGTTTAAATACATATCATGCCATCGATAACTGATGATACGGATGATTTTCAAAACTCTTAAACTTTCTAAAGAATAAAACAAAAAAAATTATAATAAAAATTCACTACACATTAAACTAATGACATGACACTGCTATGTTAAGAAGGTGATATTTAAATTATTTCGGTGTTTTGCTTGAAAGTTGCAGAGCCAATGAAATATTAAAAAAGTAATAGGTGTATGCTTGAAAGTTCAGGACCATGTAAATATACCTTTCTAAAAGTTAGAAAAGATTCTATAAAATTGGAAGGTATGCATGACATAGTCCCTTTGTTACAAAAAATCAGATAGAATGAAATTGTCATCATGCATTAGTTTGTAAGCCTGTCTCTATCTAATGTCATTGTTATTTATGTCACATTGAGTTATGGTTGAAACAGGAGTGTGGTTTATGCACTGTCACCTGGACCTCCACACAAGTTGGGGATTGAGAATGGCATGGCTAGTATTAGATGGACCTGGGCCCAACCAGAAGCTGCAACCACCCCCTTCTGATCTTCCAAAATGTTGACTTTGACTAACCCTTTTGGGCCAGGGTTCATTGGCTCTGCATCACTTCTTTCTCAGTTACTCTCCAATGTTTTTTGTTCCTTTCTTTTCAACGAATGTGAAATTTTTTGATGTGCAAAGGGAAAACAAATAAGTAGTGACTCGTGTAAGTGTGGTAAATGGTTTGGTTTGTCTTGATGTTGTTGTCATGTTTGGTTGGTTGGTTTGGAATGAGCAGTCACAGGGGTTTTGCCTTCTTACAGAATCTTCCAAGCAATTGCTGATAATTAAAATTTGATTCCTCTCATGATATGGTCCTTGATCATTGTTTTGCTTCTATTCAAAGTCTAACTCTTTTGTCTTCTAATTGTAGGCAATGAAACATAATTTCATATAATTTGGGAACAAAAATATTAGGGAATTCAATCCAACAACATGAAACAACACTTAACATTTTGAGTTGATACTTTCATTAGTTGACATTTTGAAAACCCTATATTTATGATTATGTCCCTTCTCTAGTTCTCTTACTTCTATATTCCAACAAAGTTATATTATTTTTAATATTCAAATCTTGTTTGTTTCCTTAACTCACCAAAATTTCCAGTAGATAGATACAATCATACATAGATCTTACTTCAAATAATAATCTGTTTTTTTAGAAATGTACTTAAAAAGAGTACATCCTCATTTTTTTCATGATCTCTCAACTAATTTCATTCAGTTCATATGTGGCATTATATTTATTCCATAGTAAGAATTTACAATAAAAATCATGTTTGTTCAGTTGAGATACAAATTATGTATAAGAGATTTTTTATTTGAATAGTAAATTATTTCTTACGGTGAAGCATAAAGATGTAATATATATATTTAAATATATAAGACATATATACATATCCAAGTATAATTAATAACAAAAAATCTCATAGTAAACAAGAGTGATTGGATCTATATGTATTTACTATGTAATATAAGCAACACAACCTCAAAAACACAATATTATTGTTCCATAAGATTCATGTAATCATGCTATATGCTACTAACCAAATTTTGCATTAAACTTAAAAAAAATAAAATAAGTGTTGTTGTCACTACTCCATAATTGTTGTAGACTATGATTGTTGCTTACACATACTAAACCACCTAAAAAATCTATCCTAATCATTCATATTTCATTCTCTTTCTCTCTAAGATCTAAATCATTCCAGTCATATTCATCTTCAAAGTTATTCTCTTTCTTCAATGTCTTCAACTTCTTCCTCATCTTCTACTATGAATTTTCATTTTTATTTGTATTGACATTTAAGTTTCTAGAACCTATTTTAACAAAAGAAAACAAATATAATTTTTGTTATAGTTTGTTGAACTTTCCACTTACTAAAAATTATAAATATAAATAATTACTTTTCTGTCATCTTTTGTTTAAAGTTCCCTCTTCGTACATCCATCCATGAGAAATCAATAGGCAAACAAGAATTTCTTTTTTCAATGATTCATTCATCATTCAATTCAATATCTGACAAACATATAGGATTATAAATTTTTCTCTTCTCTTCTCTACTCTTTTATCTAATCTTACATTGAAGATTGTACTTTACATACATAAAATCTTTGTTGTTCCAATCTATTTTTTCTCTCAATATGTAGTAGTCAAATGTGTTATAATTCCTTGCACTCATCGTTGCACTACATGTAGGCTCAAAATTTTCATGCTACCTCTTGTAACTCTTTACCTTCTTCCTAATAACCCTTCCACTAAATATATGTCAAAACAAAAAAGTATTGAATTATAATATAATTGAAAATTGATAATAATATAAGAATGGAAATTAGTTATAATTATTGGGTTGTTTCTTATTTTTAGTATCTATTATGATGTTCATTCCAAAAAGCCATTTAGCTACCATAAACTTTTCAAGTTGTTGATAAATTGCAACTTTTGTTCTTTCATCCAACATTCCTTGAGATGTTTCATATAAACCAACCAACACCTCACTCTCTGGATTGAAATTTTTTTCATAATGATAATTAATACAAAAAAAAAATAGTTGATGACAACAAAAAAGATAATGCTACTTAGTAGGAAAAAATTATATGTAATTAACTTACCTAGGATTGAGATAATAGGTCTTTGCATGGAGAGATCTATGTAATTGATGCAATCCTTGGTTGCATCCCATGCTTCTTTGTTAGATCAATTTATGCACCAATTTCAACTCCAAACAAAAACAACAAAGTCAACTCAAACAATTTCATTTTCAACAACGTATTCAACAATCCCATTGAAATTGTTCATCGTACAATCTTCAAACTATCTTTGGCAAAACTTCGAGAATGAACCAATTCAATTTTTAGAACGAGAAATAAGAAATTTATGTTGAAATCGTCGAACACAAATCACAGAGTTTCTTTGAACAACTTTGATTAGACTTTCATGCATCAGTTAAGCAAGATTCACCAAAAACAAATGTAATTGCACATGTGATTTTATTTCAAACAAAACACACCAAATATCAAACGCAAAAGAGGAACACATATGAAAACGCAAAAACAAATGACGAGAATCTGTTAAAAAACAATTTAGATTGATATGTGTGCCTATAGATTTGTTATTCGCACCATAAATCTCATAAAATTCATAAACAGATTCGTTTGATATTCTAACCTCCAGATTTGCTTTCTGCACCTAAAAAAAAATTCAAAAATACATTTTAGAGAAGATGATAATTGAAACCTAACTTTAAAGAATAATGTTAATGATCTACTAGAAATTTATACTATAGAAAAAGTGTATGTGGTGGCGGTTATAATATGGCGGTTATTAAAAACCGCCACAATTTGCTGTATAATACGACAGTTTCATAGACGTCATAATCTCCCTTCAAATCGTGGCATGTAGAACCGCCATAATTATCCTTTGAAATAAAAAATCTCCCGCGTTTTGTTCCCTCCATAATAACAATGTGTTTTAGTCCCAAAAAAGCCCAATAGTAGCCCAAACATTAAAGTATTCCTCTCTCTTCAAACACCTATTTTCGTCAGCGTTTCCGCAAAACCCTAAACCCTTTGAACATTGTCTTGGCAACCCTCTGTGGCTGCATTCTCTAATCACTAAATAATTAGATCCCTAGAAGCGTGGGCGCGGTGGAGGTTTCAAGAGTGGGCGCAATGGAGGTTTCAGGAGTGGCCGCGACGGTGGCGGTTGCAGTAGAGGTGGATTTGGTCGTGGCGGTGGAGGATGCGGCGATTTTCGCAACGAAGGGCCACCCTCCGAAGTCATAGGTTGTTTTTTCTTCCAGAACTTAAGAAACCTTTCAATTTCTTTGTTTTTTGTTGGGTATTTAACGAACAGTGTTTGAAGCCTGAAAAGTATCCTCCGGTATGTTGCTCATGAGACAATTCCATGGGAGGAGAAATCAATTGTGGCTAGGCTTGCAAATAAAGTAAACAAGTCTAAACGGAATAAACTATGGAGGAAGAAAAAAAGGAAGCGTGTTGCAGAGATGATTGCAAAGGTTGTCCTGCTTTGGTTTGGTTTGGTTTTGTTAGGTTTTAACTTCCCCTTCATTTTAGCTACTATTAGAAATTGATTAATTAGTTGTTTTCTTTGCTGGATGATTGGATTGCTAAGGAAAAGGCCAAGGAAATTGCTAACAACAAGGTATGGAAACTCTTTCAATCTATACTTTCTTAGTATTTTTTTTCTACTCGAGGTTGAATGAAATAACATTCTAATATGATTTTAAATTTTAATTAGAAAGGGTTTTCAAAAAGATATATGATTAGGGTAGGTGCTTAAGTAAGCGTGGACTATTAGTTGATTATGGTAAAGTTCTCATACTTTTTATTATTATTATTATTATTATTATTATTATTATTATTATTATTATTATTATTATTATTATGATTTATAGTGAACTTCCTGTTACTATACTGTTTATATGGCTATATACTTCCAGTTTCACATTAAGAGTGGGGCTAAGTGAAAGGCATTCAGTTTATGGAATTTCAAATAACACATTTGTACATATTGGTTTAAACCAATGTGCCTATTTTTTGAGTTGTTTCAAACTCTTTGTTGTTATATTGTCTTTATTGTTATATGTGGAAAATTGGGAAGGATAATATTGATTCATTGTTTTGGCAGTTGCTTATGGATATATTAGCAGTTACATTAGTTTGCATTGCAAGTCTTATTCAGGAAGAATTTATGTTTATAGTTCTAAAAATGTTATACTATTGTTTTCAGTCCTTAAAACTTTATTATAATATTATTTTCATTTATTTTTTAAAAATTGAAAATTAACTCTAAACATATTTTTATTTATTTCAGGCACTGAATGTTA
>Ga0123342_1003368_pt1 | contig 25661 bp, 24 predicted proteins | sample Turbeawhitnodule_FD_89960 | JGI IMG/M metagenome (GOLD analysis project Ga0123342, IMG submission 89960) | Root nodule microbial communities of legume samples collected from Mexico - Turtle bean Mexico white nodule | ecosystem: Host-associated > Plants > Roots > Nodule | place: Mexico: Nepantla...
AAAAACACTTTATTTCAAAAAGGATTTAAAACACATTAGCTTTAGATTCAACAAAGGAGTGGATTACAAATAAAACTACCCAGATCCCTCCCAAAACACAGCAGCAACACAGCCTTGCATCAAGCACATGGGATTTGGATTCTTCAAAGCACAATTTGAATTCTTCAAAGCACTTGATCACTCTTGGTCAACATAGATGACCCAAAGGCTCGCCTCACAGCGTTCCACACCAAGATGATGCTTATAGGAGGATTTGACGCTGTGTACGACAAGTTCTTGTTGAGCACGTTGGCAGGCGCAACGTCGGAGTGGTTCGTCAGTCTCCTTAACGGACAATCACTACCTTCGACCAGTTCGTGACGCTGTTCAGAGAACAGTACCTCATCAACAGGGCTCCCCCTCGAATGTCATACGATGTCTTTGACATAAAGAAGTATCAGGGAGAGTCCTTGAAGGAGTTCTTGAATAGTTTTGGAGTCCAGGTGGTGAGGTTAAAGCCCACAGATGAAGCCATGACGGTGCACGCCTTCACCAAAGGAATGCTACCAAGGCCTTTCAGTGAATCGCTTCTCAGATATTATCCGAAGACGTTTTGCGAGATCAGACGTCGGGCTATAACGCACATCGCCGCGGAAGATCAAGTCACAGAGAAACGTGGCTTCGTTGGTCCTGTCCGACCTCGAGCAGCAGGTCGACCTCAACCCATGAGGGTGGATGAGGCGACAACAGGGAAGAAAGGCTCGGGGAAGCAGCAACCTTACGAGAAGCCCCAGACTAGAGCACGCACGCGGAGAGACCTACCCCCCAAGCACAATTTTCGTGTAGAACTCAAGGAGTTTATCGTTATTCCTAACATAGCGACAAGACTGAAGATGCCCCCAAAGACCGACAAGAAGATGGGGCCCAATAAGAATGCTTGGTGTGAATTCCACCAAGCATATGGCCACCCCATGCGCAACTGCTTGGCTCTGGGGTACCAATTGGACGAGCTAGTGAAAAGCGAATTCTTGAAGGACTATCTCCAGGAGCCGTAGGAGGATCAAGCGTTAGTAGCCGCAGTAATAGATCAGGGGCACGAGGTGCCTATTCATGGTGAGATCAACACCATCTCTAGAGGGTTCTCAGGAGGAGGATGCACCGCCTCCTAGCATAAGAAATACGCATAAGAGGTGATGGCAGTAGAGGTACAGGAGGTAGATCAGACTCTCGATGTCAACCTTGTCTTCACTAAGGCCGACCGCCAGGACGTCAAACCACACGAAAATTACCCGATGGTGATTTCGGTAGTGACAGCAGGTAGGAGGGTGCATCACGTCCTCGTAGAGTAAGGAAGTTCGACCGATGTGATGTTCTGGTCAACCTTCAACAAGTTGCAGTTGTCTCCAGACCAATTGAGACCTTATACCGGTTGCTTGGGAGACCAGGTGGAGGTGCGTGGACACATAGAGCTGAGGACAACCTTCACGGATGGCACAGCCTCGCGTACTGTAAACATCAGGTACCTCGTTGTTAACGCTCCGTCAGCCTATAATATACTTTTGGGCAGACCTTCTTTGAACAGGATTGGAGCGGTGCCTCTACGAGGCACATGAAGATGAAGTTGCCTTCCCTCGAGGGTACGATGATCACCATCAAGTCTAATCAGAAAGAGGCTAAGAAGTGTTACGAGAACAGCCTCAAGATGAAGAGAGGGGTGTTCGCTATTGCTACCCAGCTTCCGAGAGAAGAAGGGGTCACCCGCGCAGAGATCGCCCAGGAGAGATGACCCGAACCTGCCGAAGATGTGTTAGAGAGGGAGATCGGTGGGAAGATGTTCAAGCTTGGCAAATCCTTAGGCCAAGAGACACATGATCAGATTGCCGAAGTCATATCACGACACCTTGATGCTTTTGCATGGTCTGCCTCAAACATGCCTGGCATAAATCCTAACTTCCTGTGTCATCGTCTCAACATGGACCCCCAGGTCCGACCAATTCACTAGAGAAGATGAAAGTTCAACGATGAGAGGCGACTGGTCGTCAGAGAAGAGACAGAGAAGCTGCTCAGGGCTGGCCACATCAGGGAGATTCAGTATCCTGAGTGGTTGGCCAACGTGGTGCTAGGGAAGGAGGTCAGTGGGAAATGGAGGATGTGCGTTGACTTCACACACCTCAACAAGGCCTGTCCGAAGGACTCCTACCCGCTGCCCAGCATTGACGCTTTAGTGGACAGAGCGTCCGGTTGCAGACTACTCAGCTTCCTGGATGCCTTTTCTGGTTACAACCAGATCATGATGCACCCCAAGGACGAGGGCAAGACAGCGTTCATGACAGAGCTGTCTTGTTATTGTTATAAGGTGATGCCCTTTGGGCTTAAGAATGCAGGGACGACTTACCAAAGGCTGGTGGACAAAGTGTTAGCGCCCATGTTAGGGCCGAATGTCCAAGCGTATGCGGATGACATGGTAGTCACCTCCCAGCAGAGGGAGCAGCATGTAGTAGACCTAGAAGAGCTATTCACCACAATAGCTAAGTACATGTTAAAGTTGAACCCGGAGAAGTGTGTGTTCGGGGTAGAAGTAGGAAAGTTCTTGGGTTTCCTACTCACTGAATGTGGGATAGAGGCGAATCCTAAAAAGTGCGTTGCGATCATAGCGATGAGGAGCCCGATCTCAGTGAAGGAGGTGCAGCAGTTGATAGGGCGCATGGTCGCTCTGTCCAGATTTGTATCAACAAGAGGAGATAAGGGGCATCCTTATTTCCAATGCCTGAAGAGGAATAACAGGTTCGTATGGACCAGGGAGTGCGAAGAGGCGTTCCTAAAACTGAAGGAGTACCTGGCTAGTCCATCAGTGTTGTGTAACCCACAGCTGGGTACTCCACTCCGCCTGTACTTCGCGGTTATAGAAAAGGCGATTAGTTCGGTTCTGGTGCAAGAGCAGGACCAGGTACAGAAACCAGATGTGGCAAGAAGGATGGTGCGATGGGCAGTACAGCTATCAAAGTTTGATGTGCAGTATGAGCCCAGAGGATCTATTAAAGGCCAAGTTTATGCTGACTTCGTGGTAGAGCTCTCCTCGGTGGTCACACACCAAGAAGGAGTAGGTTTTCGATGGGTACTCTTTGTAGACGGTTCCTCCAACCAACAGGTAGTGGGGCTGGTGTCATCTTGGAAGGGCCAAATGGGCTGCTGATTGAGCAGGCCCTGCGGTTCGCTTTCAAGGCCAGTAACAACCAGGCAGAGTATGAGGCCCTGATTGTTGGAATGCTGCTGGCTAAAGAGATGGGTGCGAAAGGTTTGCTGGTAAAGAGTGACTCCTTGTTAGTCACAGGACAAGTCACGAGAGAATACCAGGCTAAAGACCCTCAGATGGTCGCATTTCTAGAATACGTCCAGGTTCTAAGGGAGACGTTTGAGGTGTTCGAGCTAGTCCACGTGCCCAGAGAACAGAATGCCCAAGCTGACCTGCAAGCAAAGCTCGCCAGTTTGGGCAAGGGGGCAGACAGAGGACCGTCATTCAGGAGACCTTGAGGACACCTCGAACTGCCACAGATAATATGGCAGAAGTGCAACAGATCAGCACTTTGAAGGGGTGAGGAGGAGTCATCGGTTGTTGACGCAGGAGACGTTAAAAACGCCCAGAATAAGTGTGTACCCAGTTGTTGGGGAAAGGTCGTTGCAGGTTTGCCTAGTTGAAACAGGACAAACTTGGATGACACCCTACCAACGTTACTTGGCTGATGGCGTACTCCCACTAGAGCCCACGGAGGCTAGGAAAATCAAGAAAAATTTGAGCAAGTACACTTTGATCAATGGAAAGTTGTTCAGGCATGGGTTCACCCACCCTATCCTGGTATGCGTAAGTGGTGAGCAGTGCACACGCATTATGGAAGAACTTCATGAAGGGATATGCGGAAGCCACATCGACGACTAATCTCTCTCATCAAAAGCCATTCGTGCAGGATATTATTGGCCAACCATGAGGGGAGATTGCACGGGGTATGCACAACGGTGCAAGCAGTGCCAACAACACGCTGACTAGCACAAGGAGCCTCCAGAAGAGCTTAGGTCGATCTATAGCTCATGGCCGTTTCATACTTGGGGGATCGACATTCTGGGGCCTTTCCCTTTAGCAATGCGGTAGATGAAGTACCTAGTGGTTGCCATAGAATACTTCACAAAATGGATAGAGGCTGAGCCAGTAGCGCAGATTACAGCCCATAAGATCCAACACTTTGTGTGGAAAAACATAGTGTGCCGCTTTGGAATCCCAAAACGGTTGGTGTCTGATAATGGTACCCAGTTTGCGAGCCAACAGTTGGGCAAACTATGAACGGAGCTACGAATAAAGCAGGTGTTCGCATCGGTTGAACACCCCCACACGAACGGGCAGGTCAAGTCTGAAGAGAAGGCTAGATAAAGCCAAAGGGACCTGGGCAGAAGAAGTTCCTAGAATTGTGTGGGCTTACCACACTACTCCCCAGTCCACAACCAGATAAACACCCTTTAGCTTGATATACGGTTCAGACGCAATGATTCCAGTAGAAATCCAAGAAAACTCGCCACGTTTCCAGAACTTTGTGGTCGAAAAGTTCAATGAAGAGAGAAAGTTGAACCTGGACCTACTGGACGAAGTAAGGGAGGAAGCAAGGATCAAGGCTAAAGCCTTGAAGAGAAGGGTGGAGTACAAGTATAGCTCCAAGCTGAGACCTTGGCAGTTTCAGGTTGCCGACCTGGTGATGCGGAAGGCCCACACATACCAGCTAGATAACAAGTTGTCCCCCAAGTGGACTGGTCCTTTCAGAGTGACAGAGGCCCTTGGGAATGGAGCATACAGGCTCGAGACATTAGAAGGTGGGGCGATCCCTTGTACTTGGAATGCAGCTAACCTTAAATTTTATTTCAGTTGAATTATTGCATTGAACACAGTTTTAGGGAACACTCTTTTTCCCTTACAAGGGTTTTTTAACGAGGTCACCCAATAAAAATTTTAAGTTATTCAGTTAAAGAGAAATATTTATGTACAATGCAGTTAAATGAACCTCTCCCTTAGTTCAATAAACCAAGATTGGGAATAGTATGGTTCCTAGTCAGCCTCCCTCTTGTGTGGGTTCACCAAGGCTGGGAATGGTATGGTTCAACCGTTAAAATCCACCCTTGACTTCATACAGCAAGGGTGAGGTCAGTTATCAAAATTCCCCCTTGACTTCATATAGCAAGGGTGAGGTCAATTATCAAATCCCCCCTTGCCTTCATACAACAAGGGTGAGGTCGGTTATCAAAAACCTGTCCCTTGACTTCATACAGCAAGGATGAGGTTAGTTATCAAAAACCTGTCCCTTGACTTCATACAACAAGGATGAGGTTAGTTATAAAAAACTTGTCCCTTGACTTTATACAACAAGGATGAGGTTAGTTATCAAAAACTTGTCCCTTGACTTCATACAACAAGGATGAGGCTAGTTATTAAGACATGTCCCTTGACTTCGTACAACAAGGATGAGGTGAGTTATGAACCATTCATTTGGGGTTAGAAGTCTCAAGATGGGGATAGGATGGTTCGCAGGAAACACCTCCCCCTTTGAGTGAGAACGCCAAGGACGAACAATGTGGTTCGTTAGTTAAATCCACCCTTGACTTCATACAATAAGGATGAGGTCAGTTATTAAGATCCTCGCTTGACTTCATACAGCAAGGGGGAGGTCAGTTATCAAATCCTCCCTTGCCCTACGGGCGAGGACGAGGTCAGTCGCGAGCTTTTCACTTAGGTTAGAGACCTCGAGACTGGGATAGGATGGTTTGCAGAGAACACCTCCCTCTTGAGTAAAAACTCCTAGGTCGAAACAACATGGTTCGCTAGTATCACCAGCAAATCATGTCCTTCAACCTAAAGAAGGCAGAAACGAGGTTAGCAGGGAGACCTTTCCTTTACCTTACGAGTCAAAGGTCAAAAACATGAAGTGAAGGGTTTTCCTTATCTCTGTACAATGAAAGTAAGACCAATTATCGGTTGTACGCATGTCAATGATGCCTCAAGACTGTGAAGGTCACAAGAAGGTAGAGCAGGTGGGAAGAAGTGTGCTACCTAGAGTATGAATGTTCGTCCAAGGGTGTTGTTAGTCAAAGTTAATACAAGTAAAGCAGCTAACAACTAAGACATAGCAGATTAAAGAAAGGCAGATGTTCATAAATATATATGTATAAGATACAAATTGTTCATCAAAGGGTTAAGTTACAATACATAAAGAGCTACTCCCTGGGCACGAGCTGCCCATCAACGACCCGCTTCGTCTCCGCGAAGGGGGAAAGATCCATCTCAGGATGCACGCAGGTAACCTGAGCCATGGCATCTTCGAACCCCACGCCATAAGCATCGGCGGCATCACTGGTGAGTTCCTCTTCAGTTTGCTTGAAGAGTTCGATCTTCTAGGCAAGTTCCCCCTCCACCTGACCAAGTTAGGCCTCGTGCTGAGTGGCCCTCTCCTCCAGCTTGGCCATCTTGGCCTGCGCCTCCTCTACCTTCTCTTCCAGATCAATCACTTTGTTGCGGAGAGTAGGATCTTCGACTCACATTGAGGGCCTCCTGAGACTTCTCGAAGAAAAGCCTCTTAGTCTCCTTCCCGGACTGTCGAAGGCTTGATAGCTCCTGGTTCAAGGCAGCTTCGCGCTTAGAGGAGACCTTGGCCAGGAGAGCTAGTTCTTCTCTCATCTTCATCGTCTCAGCCTGCGAATCTCGTGCCTTACTCAGAGCGAGGTTGGACGCGATAAGGAACTCCCCAAAGCATTGAGCCACGCGGTCCTAAAGGAGGTCCTCACTCAGGCTATCTACCACCTCTTTATTCTGGAAACACCTAAGAGCTTATTGGAGGATGGCTGGAAGATCGACGGTAGGAGGCACTTGGCCACCTTCAGGAGCGCTCTCCCCCCCGCCTTCGTGTATGATGAGATCACGAGTAGAGAAGGCACTACGGGGTTGTCCCTGAAGGATGGGGTGTGGCAATCAGAGGCAGAGTGCGATGGTGCCACGACATCGTCCACCCTTTGTCTTTAAAGACGAGGCTCGTGCAGGTGTCCTCGTCCTCTGAGCTAGTCTCCACCACCACCCTCTTTCGTTTGTTATCAACGTGGGCTAGTTCAGATGAATTCGGAGCAGAAGCAGCAACAAGAGGAGGAGTGCTAGTAGGGGCTGAGGTACCCGCGTCGGCCAGAGCATCCTTACAACGGGCAACAAGCTCAACCAGCTTGTTCCTTTTCTCTACGTTAAGAACCATGTCTGCACAAGAACGACAAAGGGTAAGAAACTGAACTGACACAATATGCAAATAACAGCAGATACAAAACAGAAATAGAAAGGGTACCAATATGGCTCTTAAGTGCCTTGGCGCAGAACTCGAGCTTGATCAGTTTAGCGGTGTCAAACACCACTCCCAAGCTCGAGAGGAGTTGGCACATCTCACGATCAGGAGGGGTCAAGTCTTTCTAGGTTTCTTGACTCCCGGTTTCTCCACCCAGTAAAGTGGAAAACCATTCAGCAAGGTGGGATCGTGGATGCTGCAGCATATCTTCAAGAATTTCTTCTTGAAGGCTTTATAAGACTACTGGAAGAGAGTCAGGAGGACTCTCCCCGCCACTCTATTGTAGCTCAACCATAGCTTCTTCCCGGGATTCTTCACCTCTAAGAAGTAGAGCAAGACGTCCACGGAGGGTGAGTGGCCGAGATGGTCTCAAAAGATCGCGAAGAACCGTACAAAGGCCCAGCTATTAGGATGCAGATGAGCAAGGGCCACGTTGACCTCTGTAAGAAGAGAGCACTCGAACCGCGAAAGGGGGAGGCAGAATCTGAGCCCCTTGAAAACTGTGGTGTACATGAAAAAGAAAGGCTCGTCAGGATCCGTGCGATCGTCAGCACACACGGGAACGCCTACCCAACAAGGCAAAAACCTTTAGGTACACGTCGAGTTCCTTTCCAAAGACATGGAACTTGTCATGGGATTTTCCCTGCTTGTACGTATCAATGTCCTTGAAGGCTTTCATTTGGGAAGTCTCGGCCAAAAGGTCCTCTAGAGCCTAGGGGTAGAGGGTTTTGTAGTCGACAGAAAAAGGAGGGTTCAGAGTGGTTTTTGTTCTGGCCATCTCGGTAAGAAAGCTAAAAAGAGAGAAAGGAAGGAAGAAAATGAGGGTTTACAAGAATATGATGGCGTGACTCGATAAAACTAGAAAAACCGGGACTTGAGAATGAAGAACAAAGAAAACATAAAATGCAGAAAACATAAACAGTCTCAAAACAGTTATAGCATGATATGAGCAGCGGAATCATAAAACAAGAGCAATCAATGATTAAAGATCATACCTTTGAATAAGTTAGGTTTCGGAGGTAGGGTTTTTGAAGAGGAAGAGAAAGTGTTTCGTGCGGGAGAAATGCTTGAGAAATGTTCGAAAATCGCCCAAGTGAAAGTAATGAAACAATGAAAAGAGCATAAGGGTTTAAAGGTTTAAACAGTGCACGAAGAAGTTTAAGCGCTAGCAAATGATAGTCGTTGATCTTGCCACAAGTACGCTCACTTAAAAAGTATGGTGAAACGTCACTTCGGTGTACTGTTCACATCCTGTCACCCAGTGCCACCTAGGTCGCCTATGGTGATCACTTAGTCTCTTCACTGAAACAAGTTACAGTTTGAGACTTGGGGGCTTGTGTACCGACCAGTCCTCGGACATCGACGTCAGGGATCGACATCGGACCCCGCCAATAGAGGGAGAGATCGGACGTCGGTGGTCTGAACAGCTATATTGGGCCACGTAAGGTGGGCCCTAGAATTACACTAAGTTACCAGTTAAAACATCATATATGAAGAAAGCCAAAGTCACAAGGGATCCATGCAGGTGGTGTGTATAGCGCATTCAAGCACCGCATGAGTAAATAGAGGCGCCAAGGCCCGTAGGGTTAGGGCTTCCAAGTAAAGTTGCATGCATGGCACATGAATACTTAGGGCACCCATAGAACAGATGGCGCCAGAGATTAGGTGCACAAGTTGGTACCCAAGCAGCCATTTTGTTAGTCATTGCACTCTAGTTAAGGAAAGTTCTATGTGCCAAATTACGCTAAGATTGTGTAATAGCGGCGCAGGGACGTTCTCCAAGGAACCCTGGACATGGGTAACAAAACAGAGGTAAACCCTAGTTTCAACCTATATAAAGGGTGCTAAGAACCCTAGCAAGGTACACAGTTTCTAAGACTGTAACTACTTTATACACTCATTGTTTCTTTGCCCTAATACTGACTTGAGCGTCAGAGTGCAAACGGCTGTCAAGGCGCCCTTTGTCTTTGCAGGTGAGAGATTCTTCAACCAAGGAAGTTTGATTCTCAGGCGGAGATAGGAAGGCCAGGGACTGCCGTTTGAGTCAACCAGCGAGCGAGTCAACCGGCGAGAACATATTCTATGGCTACCACGAGGTACTTCATCTGTCGCACCGCTAAAGGGAAAGGCCCCAAAATTTCGATCCCCCAAGTGTGAAATGGCCATGGGCTATAGATCGATCTGAGTTCTTCTAGAGGCACCTTGTGCTAGTTAGCATGTTGCTGGCACTTCTTGCACTGCTGTGCATACCCTGTGCAATCTTCCCTCATGGTTGGCCAATAATATCCTGCACGAATGGCCTTCGACGAGAGAGCTCGGCCATTGATGTGGCTCCCGCATATCCCTTTATGGAGTTCTGCCATGATGCGCGTGCACTGCTCACCACTTACACATACCTGGATAGGGTGAGTGAACCCATGTCTAAACAACTTTCCATCGATCAAGGTGTACTTGCTCGAATTTTTCTTGATTTTCCTAGCCTTTGTAGGCTCTAGCGGGAGTATCTCATCAACCAAGTAGCGCTTGTAAGGTGTCCTCCAGGTTTTGCCCTCTTCGACTAGGCAAACCTGCAACGACTTCTCCCTAGAAACTGGATACGTGCTTATTCTGAGCGTCTTTAATGTCTCCTGAGTCAACGACCGATGACTCCTCTTCACCCCTTCCGAAGTGCTAATCTGTTCGACTTCTGCTGTATTATCTGCGGCAGTTCGAGGTGTCCTCAGGATCTCCTGAATGACTATCCTCTTTCTGCCCCCCTTGCCTGAACTGGCGAGCTTTGCTAGCAAGTCAGCTCGGGCATTCTGTTCTCTGGGCACATGTACTAATTTGAACACATCAAACGTCTCCCTCAGAACCTAGACGTACTCTAGGTATGCGTCCATCTGAGGGTCTTTAGCCTGATATTCTCCTGTGACATGACCTGTGACTAACAAGGAGTCACTCTTTGCCAACAAACCTTTCACACCCATCTCCTTAGCCGACATCATTCCAGCGATCAGGGCCTCATACTTTGCCTAGTTGTTACTGGCTTTGAAAGTGAACCGCAGGGCCTGCTCAATCAATAGCCCATTTGGCCCTTCCAAGATGACGCCAGCCCCACTACCCTGTTGGTTGGAGGAACCGTCTACAAGGAGTACCCATCTAAAACCTGCTTCTTCTTGGTGCGTGGCTGCCAAAGAGAGCTCTACCACGAAGTCAACATAAGTTTGGCCTTTAATAGGGTTTGGGCTCATACTGCACATCAAACTTTGATAGCTCTATTGCCCAATACTCCATCCTTCCTGCAACATCCGACTTCTATAAGACCTTGCGAATGGGAAGGTTTGTCATCACTATCATTGTAAAGCTCTGGAAGTAGTGGCGTAGTCTCCGTGCTGAGAATACTACTGACAGGGCTGCTTTCTCTATGGCCTGGTATCTCACCTCAGGCCCCTGCAATACTTTGCTAACAAATTAGATTGGCTTCTGCACCTGGTCCTGCTCTTGCACAAGGACCGAACTGATCGCTCGTTCTGTAATTGCGAAGTACAGACGAAGTGGAGTACCTAGATGTGGCTTGCATAACACTGGTGGACTGGTGTACTCCTTCAGCTTGAGGAACGCCTCTTCACACTCCCTGGTCCATACGAACCTGCTTTTCCTCTTCAGAGACTAGAAATAGAGATGTCCCTTATCTCCCCCTGCTAACACGAATCTGGACAAAGCGGCCATGCGCCCTGTCAACTGCTGCACCTCCTTTACTAAGATCGAGTTCCTCATTGCTATGATCGCAACACACTTCTCAGGATTCGCCTCTATCCCACGCTCGGTGAGTATGAACCCTAAGAACTTGCCTGCTTTTACCCCGAACACACACTTCTCAGGGTTCAGCTTCAACCTGTACTTGCCTATTGTGGTGAATAGCTCTTCTAAATCTTCTACATGTTGCTCCCTCTGCTGGGAGGTGACCACCATGTCATCCACATATGTTTGGACATTTAGTCCTATCATGGGCACTAGTACTATGTTTATCAGTCTCTGGTAGGTCGCATCGGCATTCTTAAGCCCAAAGGGCATCACCTTATAACAATAACAAGACAGCTGTGTCATGAACGTTGTCTTGCACTCGTCCCTGGGGTGCATCCTGATCTGGTTGTAACCGGAAAAGGCGTCTAGAAAGCTGAGTAGTATGCAATCAGATGCACTGTCTACCAAAGCATCAATATTGGGCAGCGGGTAGGAGTCCTTCGGACATGCCTTGTTGAGGTCTGTAAAGTCGACGCACATTCTCCACTTTCCACTAGCCTTCTTCACCAACACCACGTTCGCCAGCCACTCAGGGTACTAAATCTCCCTAATGTGGCCAGCGCTTAGTAGCTTCTGTGTCTCTTCTCTGACGACCTGTCGCCTCTCGTCATTGAACTTTCTTCTTCTCTGGCAAACAGGTCGGACTTGTGGATCCATGGTGAGACAATGACACAAGAAGTCAGGATCTATGCCAGGCATGTCTGAGGCAGACCATGCAAAAGCATCCAGGTGTCGCGCTATCACTTCGGCAATCTGGTTTTGTGTCTCTTGGCCTAAAGACTTGCCAAGCTTGAACCTCTTTCCACTGATCTCCCTCTCCAACACCTCATCTGTAGGTTCGGGCCGACTCTCTCGGGCGATCTCTACGCGGGTGACCCCTTCTTCCCTTAGAGGTTGGGTGGTAACAACGAACACTCCTATCTTCGTCTTGAGGCTATTCTCGTAGCACTTCTTAGCCTCCTTCTGATCAGACTTGATAGTGATCACCGTACCCTCAAGGGAAGGCAACTTCATCTTCATGTGCCTCGTAGAGGCCACCACTCTAATCCTGTTTAAAGTAGGTCTACCCAAAAGTATATTGTAGGTTGATGGAGCGTTAACAACGAGATACTTGATGTTTGTAGTGCGTGAAGTTGTGCCATCTATGAAGGTCATCCTCAGCTCTATGTGTCCACGCACTTCTACCGAAATCACCACCGGATCATTGTCATGCGGAACGACGTCCTGGCGGTCGGCCTTGGTGAAGACGAGGTCGACATCAGGAATCTGATCTGCCTCCTGTACCTATACTGCCATCAACTCTCGCGCATACTTCTTTCGCTGGGAGGCGGTGCAACCTCCTCTTGAGAACCCTCCAGATATGGTGTTGATCTCATCATGAATGGGCACCTTGTGCCCTTGATCACCTCCCAAGGTTGCTGACGCCTGAGCCCCCTGCGGCTCTTGGAGGTAGTCCTTCAAGAAGCCGCTCTTCACTAGCTCGTCCAACTGGTACCCAAGTGACAAGCAGTTTCGTATGGCGTGGCCATAGGCTTGGTGGAATTCGCACCAAGCGTTCTTGCTGGGCCCCAACTTTTTGTCAGTCTTTTGGGGTGCCTTCAATTTTTCCGCTATGTTAGGAATAGCGATCAACTCCCTCAACTCTACTAGAAAATTATGCCTGGGGGGCGCGTCCTCCCTTGTGCGTGCCCTAGTCTGAGGCTTCCTGGTCTCGTAGGGTTGCTGCTTCCCCGAGGCCTTCTGTCGTTGCCTCATGCACTCTCATGGGCTGAGGTCGACCAGTCGCTCGAGGTCGGACAGGGCCAACGCTACTGCGTTTTTCTGTGACCCTATCTTCTACGACAATGTGCACCATAACTCGGCGCCTGATCTCGCAGAACGTCTTCGGGCAACATCTAATCAATGAGTCGCTGAAGGGCCTTGGTAGCACTCCTTTGGTGAAGGTGTGCACTGTCATGGCTTCATCCTTGGTGTTTAGCCTCACCACTTGGACCCCAAACCTGTTTAAGAACTCTTTCAAGGACTCTCCCTAGTATTGCTTTATGTCAAAGACATTGTAAGAGATTGAAGGGGGAGCCTTGTTGACAAGGTACTATTCTCTTAACAACATTGAGAATTGGTCGAATGAAGTGATGTGTCCATCAGGGAGACTGACGAACCAGTCCAACGCTGCGCCTGCCAACGTGCTTATAAATAGCTTGCAGTACACATCATCAGAACCTCCTGACAGCATCATCTGGGTGTGGAACGCTGTGAGGTGAGCCTCCAGATCCTCTACACCTGTGAAGGTGACCTTCAGACTCATGGACGTGCCTGGTATCACAGTTCGCTCCCCTACATTCTGCAAATTTTTGCGCAGTTCCTCATTGGTTATGCGCAGCTCTTCGTTGTTTGCTTGCGGTCTGGCTAGATCAACTTGGAAACGATCCTAGTCGACTTTAGACACTGCTACCGCCTCCTGAAGGGCGCGTATGGTCTCCATGAGTTGTTGCATGGAGACATTGCCTCCTCCTGAGGGCGCAACAGATCCTTGCCTCGTACTCCTCATATTGCTGGTAGGCTTCTAACACGATTTGGGACCTAGTTTTATCGGGCCCCACGGTGGGCGCCAAATGTTCTCGTCGGTTGACTCGATTGTCGGTTGAACGAAAGTCTCTAGCCCGCCTGTCTCCATCTGAGAATCGAACTTCCTTGGGTTGAAGAACTTCTCACTTGCAAAGACAAAAGAGCACTTTGGTGGCCGTTTGCACTCTGACGCTCAAGTCAATACTGGGGCAAAGAAAAAGTAAGTGAATAAAGTAGTTTTAGTCTTAGAAACGGTGTACCTTACTAGGGTTCTTACCACCCTTTATATAGGTTGTGGCTAGGGTTTACTTCTATTTTGTTACCCATATTTAGGGTTCCTGGGAGAACGTCCTTGCACCACTATTACACAATCTTAACGTAATCTAGCACATAAGACTTTTACTGGAGTGCAACGACTAACAAAATGGCAGCCAAGGTACCAACTCATGCACCAATGTTGCGGGGCCATCTGTTTTATGGGTGCCCTGAGTATTCACGTGTCATGCATGCAGTCTACCCTTGGAAACCCTAACCCTAACCCTAACGGGTCTTAGCGCTTCCAAGGGCTACTTGCTTGTGTCGCGCCCGAATGCACTATACACCTCGCACACATGGATCCCTCGTGACTTAGGCCTTTCTCTTATATCAGACACCGATGTTCGATGTCTGATGTTTTTCTCTGGCGCCGATGTCTGAGGTCTTTCACTGGCGTTGATGACCGAGGACTGGTCGGTACATATATTATAGTGTTTTTGATTTTGGGTTAGAAAAATATATTAACAAATTGTTATATTTGCAAGAGGATTTTCAAGAAGTAAACAACCTTACAAGAAGTATTTTGGTAGAAGTTTATAACTCTCTATTTACTTGTGATTGATGTTGACTAAAAACACAAAGATAAAGAATAATAAGATCACTAAAATTGAATCTATGATCAAATCCTAAGTAGCCAAAATTACAAAGTAGCCAATATAACAAAGTTCCAAAGTTTTTACAAAAATCTTTTATGATTAAGGATTTTCATCAACTATCTGCCTTTTCTTCATGGTTTTCCAAGTGAGCTCAAAAGTTTGAGTAATTCTTGTTGCAATTTTGTGTATCTCACTTCTTGGAGGATAACCCAAGGGATAAGAGAAGACACTCATCATGTCATCAGCAAACTCATCAACTTTTGAGTACTCCAATCTTTTTAGCTTTGATTCAATATCCTGTAAAGTCATTGTCTTCTTTTTCATGTTCTTATGGTCACCAAGATCACTCTTTTTGAAAATCCATGCATCTCTTCCAACCATTAAATGCTTCAACATTGCCCAACTCTTCTTACTCTTATCACACTCCTTGTACCTAATTTCTTGATTATTGGCACCGAATTCTAATGGATTTTTTGTATTAACCCATATTGCTTTTGCATAATATCCCTTCTTATTCTTCTATTCACATACACTTTCAAGGACATGAAGAATAAATTTGTATGATCAGCTTCTTGCAAGATTGTTCTAATTCTCCCATTGTTGAGTAGAAAATGAAAGAAGAAAAAAAGAATAGAAAGAAAAATATGACTTAGAAGACCAAACTTGTTATTTAAACCAATATATATTAAACAATAGTCAAATTTAGGGATGGCAATGCGGGGCAGACTCACTAATCTAGCCTGCTAACCCGCTTAAGCCCGTCCGACATAACTCACAACCCACGCGGGCCAACAACGGGGCAGGGCAGGTTGGCCCACTGTCCCGCATAAATAAATAAAAAATTGTAAAAAAAAAGTATACTCATTCATCCATTATTGTAGTGTGACATTTATTTTATTTTATTTGAAAAAAAATTGAATTTAATGTACTGAAAAAATAATCTTTTATTTTAATCGTTTAAAGGAGTTAGTTTTTTTTATCAACAATAAAAAAAATAAGAACCACTTTAGGGGTGATGCAACATGTACAACATCGCTAAAAAACGAACAATCCTTCCTCCCAAAAGTTTACCACTAAATTCTTACTAGAACAAATACAGTTTGAGCTCAAACTGTATTTGAGCTCAAATGGAAAAACATGCAGAAAGGACTTTAGAGGTTACCCAAGACCAAACATTTAGTTGAGCCATGAAATTAGTATGAAGGGTGACAGTGGATTTAGTTTTAAGTAAAGTCTTATATTTAAAATTTGTTAATAAAAAAAGTAATATAAAGAAGAGATTTCAATAAGATAGTTAAAAAATTAGTTATCTTCATTAAAATATTTTGTAGCAAAACATTGATATTCTTATACATTTACATATATAGGAAAAATAGATGCAAAACAAAACTTTAATTATTTATAGTCAAGCCTTCTAACAACCCTAATACTTGAATTTATATTTTTATCTTAATTGAATGAATTGAAACATGGATAAAATTTTAATATTTAAGTAGTAGGAATAAGTTTTTTTTACATATTGAAATTTTAATTTTTGAAAACATATATATTTTTCTTGTGCGGACGGGCCCACAGAGGTTACCTCTTATGCTGTACGGGTCAGTGAAATGAGCCCACACTTCCTACGCGAGGTGGACCGTGCCAAACCCAAAATGGACAAGCCCGGATTGCCACCCCTGGTCAAATTGATTATTTTACTCTTTTTAATAATGATTTTATATAAAAAAAATGATTTAGTTTGGAAGATAATAATATCACTTATTTTCTTTAGATTTTAATATTAATTTAAAGAATTTATTACAAATTTAATATTAATATCAAATATTATTATATTATTTTTATTCATATATACATAACGGACACTACGATTAGTACATATTTAAAATTAATTTAATGGTCACAAATTCATATCGTATATTTTTATTTTTTTTATTTTAATATATTTTTTTCATGTTATATTTTAATATAGTGCATATCATAATATAATTAATTATTATGTATATTACAACATATAATGACCGTGTGAATATTGGACTGAATGGTAAATCTATTTATTTTTATAAGGTCAAGAAATTTAAATGAATCGTCTTTATTTTCAAAATAATAATACCACTAAATTACAAAGTAAATATAATGATAAAAACACTATTTAAAATTTTAAGCAGTTGTGTAGTACCCATGGAACACTAACGTACGATAAATAAATTAAGGATTGAGTTCAAGAGTCAAATGTTGTTGGTTCTGGGGTGTTCATCTGCTAATGCTAAATTTCTTGGTGATGATTTGGGCACACCCTTTCACTGTTTTCACCCTTCAAACACGGTTTATAGCAAAAAATGTTCACCGAAACTGCAGTTGAGATGCACTCCCTCCCAACGCAACAGTTTTAAGAGCTTTTGCAAAAAGGAAGAAGAAGAAACACCATTTTCTCAGGTATGAAATGTTGCTGAATCTTTCCGAGGTCATCTAATTCTGATGTTATCAAGAACCTAATATTATTATTCATTTTGTTATTCCAAATTACAGGGATTCTCAGCCTTGCAAGATGATGATAGCCCATGGGAGAGTGGGAATGTGTGGAGCAATCTTGCACTGTATTTATTCGCTTTGCATATCCCTTTCAGTTTTGGAGGCTTATCCGTTGTGGCCTTATTCAATGGACAACCAGTTCTTGACCCACAAACTGAGGTCACTTTTGTTATTTGTTCATTTATTTCCCAAAATCATTTGATTAAACCCCTATGTCATCAAATATTAGGATGTTACTGTTTCTATCCTCTAAAGATTTTTGTTATTTAATTAGTCTCTTTAAGAAGTTAACTTGTCAGCACAATATTACTCCAAATGTTTTATCACAGAATTGCTACTTCAAATGTATGTTACCATTATCTTACTAAGAAATAAAGCGCTAACACCCAATAAATGAATGAGAAGAATTGATTGATGACCAAAAGATAGAGAAGAGGATTTAGGGTGTGCTTGGAAATTTTTTGGAAGCATTGTAAACGGAAAATTCCACTTTCCAAAGGAGTAAATCTAGGAGGATGCAAGGAGGTGGATTGGCGTCCTGTTCAACTGAACTGATTTCCACATAAGCACTTACTCTTACTATTATTGTTGCTTTAATAGGGTATATCAACAGTACTCGTTTTTTACTTCTGCAAGATTGATTTGGAAGTTGTTTTTCTAAGGTTTGCACTTTGCTGTCTTCTTGTGCTTGGAATAGCTTTCTTTTTAAAATGGCGTTTTCTTATGTTCACTTGTCCAGTGAGTATGTTAGAAGAAGTTCTAAGGCAGTGCAATATACTATAAATGGTCCTTCATCTCTAGATTTAGTTCACGGTCTGACTTTACATTCTGCCAGAGTTTAGGTTCATTGATTCACAGTGTTATGTCTTTTGAGCAGATATTTTAACAATATATTTTCCCTCGCTGATGCAGGCCTTATCTCTTCTCACCATTCAGATTCTCGAGCTTAGTGGGGCTCTAGTTTTGTTGAAGCACACAGCTAAGCCACAATACAAGTTTTCAAATTTCTTCAAAAAGAACAACTTATTGAGCTACAGGAACTGGTTTCTGTCATCAGCTCTGGGATTTGGGTTTCTTGCTCTTCTGATTTTCTTAACGTCTCTACTTGCTTACTTATTATATGGCTCCAAGGTTGGTCATTACATTTTTTCCCAGTTATATCATTTCATTTATGTAGAAAAGCAATATAAACTATATGATTGCACATTTGTTATAGTTCTCCTTGCATTGTCTTTACTGCTTGCATAGGTCTCATAGTAGAACAATAAGTAGCACCGTTTCACTAATTCGGGTTTTAAGACTTTATGGAATGAGTAGTTTTTGCAAAGGAATAGTTTCTAAGAGTAAACAACAACCAAAGGTTTTATGGCTTTATGGAATGAGTAGTTTTTGCAAAGAAATAGTTTCTAAGAGTAAACAACAACCAAAGGTTTTAAGGCTTCATGGAATGAGTAGTTTTTGCAAAGAAATAGTTTCTAAGAGTAAACAACAACCAAAGGTTTTTAAGGCTTTATGGAATGAGTAGTTTTTGCAAAGAAATAATTTCTAAGAGTAAACAACAACCAAAGGATATGGTGGATAACAGAACATATAGTATTTAATGAGAGGTGTTGATAGCTTGATGGATCGAAAAAGATGGAAGAAGGTTCTTCTTTACCATTCCAAGTCAAGGGAAACCAAGTTATACAACAATTCCCGCTGGAGTTCTTCAGAGTTTTATTTATTTTACCAAGTCACTGAAAGCATTATTCTCAGATAAAAAAAAGTGTTGAGGCTTCCAAAAGGTTTCCTAGTTTCTCGTTGCACATTTACAAACGCAAGGCACCCAATTCTCTTCCAAGTTGTTTATTCTCGAGTGTCCAGACAGTGGTGGGAATCCTCAGGATTTAAGTTTCCTCGACGAGCATGATCTCCTTTGCAAATCACAAGGTGTTATGCTACACCAACTGTGACTTGTTAGTTTGACATCTCAAGGTCCCTTCAAGGCCTTGTATCTTCGTAAAATTGTGTAAGACCAATGCTAATAGATTGTTGGAAGCATCAAGAATCTTCTTTCAAACTCCGTCTTGTTCAATACCACTACAGCTGTAGGTAGTGTGACCCAGAAACTGGTATCATTATGTTTTTTGCTTTCTCTCTATAAATATCTTTCTTTACAAGCATTCATAGTAGTAAATAGGTATAATTAATAAACCTTGTCTCAAAAGATTTTGCTTCCTAATCATGGAAAATACCCCACATTATGAAGTTGTACCAGACACTCCTGTTTTGGAATGACATGTGGTGTCTTTTCTTTTTCTGTCTTGAATATTTAGGAACTCTTAATGTCTACCCTCTGTTGTAATTTGGTAATCTCCAAATTTTCTTAAACAAATTCAGGTTCCTATCAACTAGCATTTTGAAAGAAAAAAAAATGATAAGTACTTGGTTATAGGAGAAAACAAAGAATTCCAAGTTCATGCCACTAACTACTTTATTGGAAGACTAAAGGGGAAATTAAAGAAATAAGAGAGTAAAGGCAAATTTGGAAATAGATAGCAAGAAACAATTGTTGTGTTTGGCTTCTGACTTAGAAGTTAGGTAATGGCATAAAGCCCCAAAAGTGGTATATGTCTAAAAAATGCGTGCAATAATTTTAATTCAATACGTTAGAGAAGTTGCTGCACACCCTGTTAAAGCTAACAAATGTGAATGGTTATGACGTCGTATATCAGTCTGAATGATTGATTCAGTTGTGGAAAGTATCCAGCACTCATACTACTACTTAACTTTGTGAGCTGTTGAAATGTGTCATTTTTATGCTTAATAAAAGCATTATTATTGCAAACCATGGAATGGAACTATCATTTCGTTCATCCCTTCCAGCCAAACCTCATGATTATGTGGTAGTTATTCTAAAATTTGCAATTTTTTAAAGTCTGTATATAGCAAATTGAGATGAACTGAAAGTTATGAAATGATGGTGTTTTCCTTTAACTTTACTTTTACCAAATGGCTGCAGCCTGTGAGCAACCCCATACAGAAGGAAATGCTCGTAAACAGTGGGATCTCAAGAGTGTCTTGTGTGGTTGCTTATTGCATTGTCATTCCCCTTTTGGAAGAAGTTGTTTATAGGGGATTTCTTTTGACATCACTTTCATCCACCATGGAAGGCCAACAAGCTGTTGCCATAAGCTCAGCTATATTCAGTGCCATTCACTTATCTGCTCAGAACTTTCTACAATTGTTCGTCATTGGGTGTATACTTGGATGCTCCTATTCTTGGACTGGGAATTTGAGTTCCTCCATTGTTATACATTCCTTGTACAATGCTTTGACCCTAGTAATATCTTATTTCTATTAAATTATATTTACAAATATGATTCAGCAAACTTCTTATCTTTTTGTCCCAATAATATTCCATTCCCTTCATTCTACTTTACTTTGACGTTTTACAAAATAAACTGTTTAAAATTAATTATTGCTTTAGAAAATATATTATTAATCATCATGAACATTGAAGTTAAAAGTTATATGGAAAAATGTGAAAGTGAAGGGTCTACAAAATGCTTTCTTTCAAGAGCGTCTATTATTCTCCTAAAATTTAATGAAATTGAATGAGTTTATATTTTTATACACTGTCTATCACTTTCTGAGGAGCCTTAACATGAAAGGAAGAAGCTATTAAATTCGTGTTTAAGACCTTTCAAATGGAAAAACAAACACGCTATTAGTCTCTTTACCTCTTATACTTCTTCCCCATTATTTTAAACTTTTAGCATTAAAATATTACATTAGCCTAATGAAGCAAGTTGATTACACTCATTTAAGGGTATTTTTTTAATGTTTTTTAATATGTTCAACTAAAATTAAAAAAAAAACCCTTATCAAAAGAAAATAAGTTACTTATTGTACTGGTAGCCCCACACGACCAAGACCATGTCTCAGATTCGGTTATTACGTCGACCGACACCACAAAGCCAATTATATTTAAGCAGAATTAGAGAGGTTAATCAGCAATCAAGAGTTAGGTAATGCACCTCTAAACATGATTCAACCCCTTAACCTGACCCAATAAGAGAGGGGTCCATGACAACCATATAAATAGGCACAAAATCCAAGAACTAAGTACGTCATCATATAGTACTCAGAATACCGAGTGTCGAATACTAAATCTGACTTGACCATCGGAGTGCCTTCTGCAGGTACCATCCGAGTTTGGACTTTGTGGAGACCGAGAGGTAGAGGGAGACGAGGAGAGTGAGGAGATTGCTTGGAGAGAAATAGGAGTTCAAACCGACCGACCGAGATAATAGAGGAGTAACTTGAATCGTTCTCTAGGTCCCGGAAAACAATTAATATAATTAAGGTTGTATATTTTAATTTATACCCAAATCACTCACATTATCAATGTAGTATTTTAATTTATCAAATAAGAATTTTGTTCTTATTCTTTTTATCATTTTCTCTTTATGGAAACATAGTTATTTGTCCCTAAGAGATTATGTCTTTATCATAATATTTTTTCTTTTTTTGTCCCCCATAGACATACCAAATTGTGTCTACTATAAGCTATTTTTCTTCATAACTTTTTTCTTCTCCTATTAAAAATTTAAGTATTTAAATTTAACCATTAATATACAATCACTTCAGCCATCCTTTTATAACGAGGAATCTTTTGAAAAGAAGTTTGCATTTATCAAAGTAGAAATGTTAACCACTCAAGTAATTACTCGTTAACTAATGATTTGGATACATGAACGCTCTGGATTTTTTCTAAAACACACCATCATTAATTGTTTTTCATAACAATTTTCCTCAAGTTGGATGGTGATTTTATGTTAAAGAATTGATCATGAATTCATAATAGAATCTATTCTAAAATAATTACGCTAAATTTTCCTATTAACTTCTTTTATATGAAAATGTTCATACTCAAATCACGTTACTTTAAAATTAATTTCAATCATATAATTGATTTTATAAAACAAATTTCATTCATAATAAACTTGTAACCAAGATCCTCTTTTGAATATGACAGTTTGTTTTCATATGAAAACTCACTCATCCCACATTTAATAATTTATTTATTAACATAATTTATCAGTGTCTCAAGCTTTTTTCTCAAACAATATATAAGTCCAGATATGTACCAACAAAATCCTTTTTATTCATGTTCTTTATTTATTTTGTGTACTTCGGATCTCCATAACCTTGTGTGCATGAATATGTGAGTGAATAAGTGGTGGGTGAGGGGGTTATATTATTAATTCAATGGACTTTCTCTTTTTAAACAAATAATAGACATGCAAACAAATACCGTAATGGCTTTGTCTTTTAAGATTGATTGAACGAGGAAAGAAAATGATAGAAAAAGATATAAAATGTTTTAATTTTTAAAATTACAAAAGTAAAGACAACAATAAACCCTAAACCCTAAACGCGAACACCTTCGTGTGTCTCTACGAACTGCGCTTCAAGAACCCCTTTGCTTTTGTTCCAGCGTTCTCCTTCCTCCGCCGCGAACACCTGAAACAGAGAGACGAGAGACAAATGGCGTCCTCGCGGCCGTTTGCACTCCGACGGTCAAGTCAGCTATTGGACATGAAACACCAAACACTTCTCGTCGCAGAACACCGTAAGGTCAATGTCCAGAGAAATGCGTAACTGAATTGTAACGGTAAAATGCTAGCTTCTGGTCCAATGTGTTAGAATGTGTAAAACGTACCTCGTTCTGTTTATCGTAAAACCTTATATACCTTCCCGGTGTTTCTGTCCACGTGTTAGCCTGAGACTTGCGCATTCTGTGGACGCTCCTTAGAAACATTGTTCCCAGTCTTAGGGCCCTCTCAATGCGTAAGGTTGCCCTGTCGAAGTGCAACTCGCGCGGGGGTGACTGCATGGGTGTCAACTCATGCGCCCATTCTCTGAGTCATCCGCCCTGGGAGTTCCCTGCCTTCCTCACACGCCATGCATGCAGATCACCCTCTGGGACATGACCCTCCCATGGGTCGTCTCTGTCCAATGGGTCGCCTCTCTCCCTACTGGTAACTAGGGTGTGGCTTGAAAACCACCTTTCTTTATCTATCATTACTGTTTGAGGTGCCAAGGCCCGAGGCCTCCACGCCCCTACTGTGTCGCCTCCTCCACGGTCACCCCTACCCGTGACATAAGGAGACACTTCTCTGACCTGCTATGCTTTCCTGGGGGTCTCATCATGTTGACTTTGGTCAACGCCCGAACCTGGTCAACGTCTGAGGCCGAACGATACAAGGATAAATAGGTTAATTGGGGGTTTAGTAAATAAAATGTACAAAATTACATAAAAAAAATTGAATTAAATTATTCTCAAATTATATAGTAAATTAACTTAAAATGCTTACTAAAACAAATTAATCATGTAGCCATTATATATTTCTAATATAAAAAATCAATTCATAATATAAGTACTAACTCATAATTTATGTAGGAGTTGAAATTATAAATTTCTGAATACTATTTACACAAATACTTGCACCGTAGGATAAAATTTGAATAATATATAAATATTTCAATAGTAAATTTAATAGACAGGATTATAAAGATCACATGCAAGATATTATATACTTCAAAATTATGTTACTCTCAATCGTACCTTTACTCTAAAAAAACGTATAAATAAATTTAAATAAAAAATATTCATCAATTATTCTTAAACTCAATCCTAAGTTATATTCTTTTCCAAACAGATTATTTAGACTATTTCTGTTTCCTGAATTCTCCTTCCAACTTGTTTTGTTTGTTAGATTTTGTGAGCCAATTAGTGAGCTAGCGTGGGTCCCAGCCAGACTCACTTTGCTTTCAGATGTGTCAGCATTACTACAACACAACACACGTGGTCCCCACACGTGCCCTCTGCTTATCCCGCAATCAACGTAAGCATCAAATGACGACTCAGATCAAATTTAAAACGAATTCCACCAACCTATCATCGCCACGTGTCATTTGATGCGTTGGATTCCACTACTCCTCCTTCTTTAAAGTGGTATCTTCTCTTCTATCACCTTGTAGACTACATCACCAATTTCTCCAACACTTTCAACACAACACAGCACAACCCAATTCTTTTCTCTCCTAAAAGAGTTTTTTTTGGTGATGGCTGGGTTTGAACAACAAGTGAAGGATAGAGCCAAGGAGCTCAAGGTCTTGCTCAAGAAAGGGGTGAAGATTGTTGGAGATTCATGCAAGAAGGGGTGGAACAAAGTGAAACATATCAAACGCTGATTTGCATATGCCTTATTCTAAACTCACTTCATTGCTTTTTTGGTATTGCTTCTATTCTCTTCATACCTTTCTCTTCTTCCTATGAACCCTTTTAGGCTTGTTTTGCTCTCATCTTAGGGATATACAATCTTGGTTTGTCCATGTTTGTTTTTCTTAAATCTAAATTATTTTCTTTGTATATTATTCCCTGTTGCTATTTACAGTTCCAGGATGTTGCTGTTTCCCCCTTGACTCAAAACTTGTAATATCAGTTTTTCATATCTTGTTTCTTCTTTGTCCTCAATTTTTGATTAGTCTGTGGTGTTTGAGAATAATAATAACACTATTTTTATTCATTGATTTCGATTATTATGTCGCGGGGAGAAAGTTTGTTTATTGGGTCAACGATACTTTTGGGTCTGAATAATAGAGACAAGCTTTGATGACAAATGATGATGAATTATGAGGTTCTGGAAACTAGACGTAGTGGACACATAAAAGGAAATGGAATCTTGTTTCAATGCTTTATGAAACTTGTATCTAAAGTGAAAAGGGAACTAACTAATTAATTTCTATTGCTTTTAACGTTGTTGGTAATTGTTAGACGCTCTGATTTGGGGACCCCTGTTTTGCGGCCCTCAGATGCAGGATTTTTAGTTGTACATTTTCAGACGCTATATGTGCTGATCTACCAAGCAATCCACTGGTTAAAATCGTAATTGTGAAAATAAAATAAAAATGTGAAAGATACTGGAGTAAAAATTGGCAAGGAGTGTATGTTCTTCTAATTATGCTATTTCTTTTTGTCTTATATCACTCTAACTACTAGTAAAAACCACCCTGGAAAACAAAAAAAAAATATTGAATAGATCCAAAAGTTACTTCATTTATAATTATTCAATATGCCCAATGATAAGCATAACAGACCATTTTTTATAAAATAGATTACATGAAATGATATAAACAGTGTATTTGTTTACATTAATGGCTATAAGAACTTATATAAAATGTTTTGATAGTAAATTAGTTATTGCTCTATGTAAAAAATTACCTTTATATCATTAATGAATTAATTGATGTTTGGAAAAATTTATATATAATATTAGTTTTTAGGATAAAATACATTTTCTTAGTCCTTGAATCCTTTTTTTTATTTGTAAAGTATAAGAAAATGATAAAAAATGGTAAGGAGAAGAGATGTTTCTTATTCTCTTATGTGTATATTACATCACTTCATGTATAGGAAATATATAGGGAGTTTCTCTCCCCCAAATTACAATCTAATTAGGTAGGATACTAATCATGAGATTCTATA
>Ga0123342_1003369_pt1 | contig 25658 bp, 14 predicted proteins | sample Turbeawhitnodule_FD_89960 | JGI IMG/M metagenome (GOLD analysis project Ga0123342, IMG submission 89960) | Root nodule microbial communities of legume samples collected from Mexico - Turtle bean Mexico white nodule | ecosystem: Host-associated > Plants > Roots > Nodule | place: Mexico: Nepantla...
ATATATATATATATATATATATATATATATATATATATATATATATATATTGAAAAGGCACAAAAGAGATGATATATTACACAATAACTAAGAGTACATTTATTATTGATTACACTGAATGTTATAAGTTTGAGATCACTAATACTCTTGTTTGGAACACATTGATACATGGATATAATGATGGAGTAAATTGAATAGATATAAGGATAATTCATAATAAATAAGTTGGTACAAATCTTATTTTATAAATAATTTTATAAAATTGAGTTATATTTAAAATGTACTTTTTAATGTAATTGTATAAGAGTATTTACAACTTATATTAGCGAAACTTTGTTAAACTTATTATGTTATCCATTATCAAATTTTTAGTATGTAAATAATTCAAATCTTAATCTTTATATAAACTTGTTGGAGATCCCACATCGACTAGAGATTATAGCCTTTAATAGTATATAAGTGGGTGCAAACCTCAACCTCATGAGCCGGTTTTATGGGGTTGAGTTAGACTTAAAGTCCACTTCGTAATATGGTATCAGAGTCATTTTGAGTCTATCCTAGCGAGTGTTTGTGTTGAGCCTATCGAACCAGTTGACTTAAGCTTAAAGTCCACTTCGTAATAAAACTTATTATCATATTATATTATCTGTTATTAAACTTTTGAATACTTTTAATAGTATATATGTGATACAAATTTAGACTTTTTTAAGAAAAGTTTGTCTGAAAATATTGTTGTGATAAAGGAGAGAAAACATAAAGGTGAAAAGGCATTTTTGTAGAAGAAAGACGAAGCCAAGCCTGGTAGATTCTACGTTTGAACAGTTATTTTGGTGGGGAACAAAAACTGGCTAACTTTTTAACGGTGCCATGTTGAATTCTAATGAAATGATCAAACGAAGTTTCAACGAGGAAAGTGGTTCCCTTGCCTAGATACGTACCAAACCTTTTCTTTTTCACTCAATCAATCAAAAGGAGATTCTATTCTATTCTACCAACCAAACACTTCCAAATTGCCTCCTTCCTTTTCCCCCTTTTCTCTGCTTCTTATAATATTCCTCTTCCTTTTACAAAAATTCATTTATGTAATAAAATACTTCTACACTGTTCAAATCCAAATTCAACAAACTTTTTTATTTTATTTCTCAACTAAATAGTTACACAATTCTATTAGTTCAAGAACTTTCCATTAATAGAACATGTTAGAGATCCCACATCGATTAGAGATTAAGACATTTTATAGTTATAAATTGATTTTATGAAGTTGAGTTGAGTTTAAAGTTCATTTCTTACTATGGTATTACGGGTGACACGATAAGCCCAACACAAACACTCGCTAGGATAGACTCTAATCTCTAGTCAATGTAAGATCTCCAACAAATATCTTGTATATTATTTATTATTTTCAATGTATTTCTAATGTAACATTTGATAGAAGAGTTTTATTTTAGTTTTTTAACCAATGCTTTTGGGTACTGGTTGATTGATCATATATTCAATCATTAATAAGATCAAATAAAGAAATTAGACCACGATCAGCATTAATTTGCATATTACAATTTATTTCTATCTTGTTGGATGAGTTGCAAAAGGAGCTCCACATCAAACTTTTTGTAAGATGGTTTTAGTATGAAATTAAAGTTTAAGAGATTTATTTTTAATAGAATTTAATGTTTTCGTCATTATATGTATTATTAAATAATTTATATTAATATAGAAATAAATATATTATTTTATACAAAAATTATAATTTTGATTTACTAACTAACTATGATAGGACACAATATCTTCTAATTAGATAAAAATAGGTTTTTGTTTTGTTTTTTTTCTATTTAACGAGTAAATAAGTATATAACAACACATTTGACAACTTTAAAAAAAAGCTTTTAGTCATAAATAGTAATTAAAAATATGGTTTAAACTTTTGTTAGAAGTCAATGAATTTAATCATATTTAAAACCTTATAAAATATAAAACAAACACTCATACTTAAAATTTTGGTAACTATAAGTTTTTCTTTTGCTTGTAATAAAAATCTACATTTATTTTTGTAAATTTTAATGCACATTTAATGTTGGAGTGTTTGAGAATCTACCTGCGGAGTTTACACTTTCGAAAGCATTCAGATAGGAAGCAAATTTCGGCATATGATGTGTTTAGTTTTAATATGCTAAATTAGTTTTTTGATATGAAAAGGTTTTACAATTATTATTATTTATATTTTAAAATATGTTTTTGCGTGGCCTTAAACATATTTTGATAATTTTCCTTAAAGGTAAATAAAATGATTTTGGTGAAAGTGATAAAGAGAGAAATGAATGGAGGAGCGTGTGTTATGAGTGTCTGACAAAGAACTGTTAAATTCAACCAACTCCCAACAAGATGCATTTTCGCCGATGAATGGGTTGGTGATTATGAATTGCAGTGCATTTGAATTTGAATTTGAATTTGAATTTGCATGGGTAGTTGTTACCAGCATTACAGGTTGTAAAATGTACATTTAAAATATAGATGTATAAGTTTAATATTACTTTATGTGTTTTACAATTTTTAATATATCAATTTCTACACTTTTTTTTTTACTTCCTCGTAATAATAAATCATTAAATCCAAATATCTTACAAAATCTGTTAGTAGTAAACTTGTTATAGTTACTAACCTATTTTTATCATTAACTTATATATTTCACTTGTATTATTATAAAATGTTTCACACAAGACTATTGACAATTCAGTGTTGTGTTGTTAAAGAATATGTGAATTCTTAATCAGTATATGATTTGTCTTTCTTTCTTGTGTGTTATCTGATATATACTAGAATTTTCACTCTACCGGTTGGTACTACATACCAGTTCCTATCGCCCGAGGTAAAGGACATAAATGTACAACAATTATGATGACGATGAATAAGTCAACTCACACTCCAAAATATACGAAAAATATCTCTAACATAACATATAAAACTGATTAAACTGAAAGATACACCTCATATATTAAGGAACCGCTATTGCATGTCAGTTAATCGTTGATATTCCGCCATAAGGGTCAAGGCACATAAACCAAGCACTATAAATACAACATTATGTGAAGAAGTGAGGTACGTTTTTACATTATGCTAGAATACACCTAAATCAGAACGCTGACTTGAGTGTCGGAGTGCAATCGCATGTACCCCTCCCCCCGCCTGACCAAACATCAACATTGAAGGAAGGAAGCTTGAAAGAATTTGGAGATCATCGACACGTCAACAATTGTACATCCAACCACAAGTACTATCTTGGTCTCTCGGTCTATACAGGTACAATTAACGCCCCTGTGGGGCCGAGATAGTATTCAATCTTCAACAACCGGCTACAACGGTGTCAACGAGGAATAATGCTAATAATGACCGCATGGAAGACGAGCAGATAGCTATGATCTAGGCCCTCCAGGCACAAATGGAGGAGCTACGACAAAAAGGAATTGTGGATCAATTGAAGAATGAAGAGGATTGACGTCGACATGAAGAGGAGATTTCCCTTCTAAAAGAACAAAATAAAATCCTACTGTAGCAACTTGAGGGGCCTAACCGGGAACAACAAAATCGAGCACCACCAACCCCTCAAACCCACCAATCTAGAGCACCACTGCCAACTCCTCAAACCCACCAAACCTCTCACACTTCAAACTCACCAGACTCACCAAAGCTCCAGAAACAATCATATCCCGAATGATGAAGAGGACTTGAGAGGACACCCGTTCACATATGAGATAATCGACACACCACTTCCTTCCAAGTGGAAAAGATTAACTATCAAACTATACGATGGTTCCACCGACCCGGACAAGCACCTAAATGTCGTCAAGACACAAATGACCTTATACACAACCAACAAGACAGTATGGTGTAAGGTCTTTCCAACTTCCCTCCAAGAAGGACCACTCGATTGGTTCACTGGACTCCCTCCCAACAATGTGGGAAACTTCAAAGTCCTGACAACGAAGTTCATTACACAATACACAATAATTTGACTGCATCATACCTTATTTGTGTCTCTCCTCAACGTAAAGCAAGAAAAAGGAGAATCCTTGAGAGCATTTATGGATAGATTCAACAAAGATTGCATGGGTATCAACAACTTGATGCCCGAGATAGCCACGCATCACCTCGTCTCGACATTCCGACCATGTTGATTCACTAAAAGCTTAATCAAGAGACTGGCTAAAAACATGGATGAATTGAGGAATCGTACTACCAAATTCATGCAAATAGAAGAACACATTGGTTATCATGGGAGTCAGCAATTTCAAGGTGTCGATAAAGGGAAAGAGAAAGAAAAAGACAGAAGCAATCGACCTACACCAGGTCAGTTGAGAAAATCGGGGAACCTGATTTCGTAGTTACACACCACTGATTGTTCTAAGGGGAAGAGTTATGGACGAAGCATTGCAGGCCAAGTTAATCCCGCCATTGAAACAATCACAAACTCCAAGGAATGTGAATACATCTAAACATTGTCAATAACTACGACCATACGATCGAAGGCTGCCAAACATTGAAAGACAAGATAAAAGAACTTATTTAAGCTGGCCACTTTCGCAAATTTATTAAGACTGACACCAACACCTACCGATCTCCTCAAAGGGATCGGTATCCGTCTAGAGAATAAAAAGAACAATACGATTGGCCGGGACGAGGAGATTCACGTCGACCTGTTGGTAACCAACATTCGATGGGACAAAGACAAAGTGAGAGACCAATAAGAAGGACTCGACCACGAAGTGAATTTTTTTAAAGGAACAACCGGACCAGACGTAGGGTCCAAGAGGTTATTAACACTATTGTTGGACCGGTATCACTCGACATACCTGACGAGAAGTCAACACAATAGCCGAAGGTTTTGCGGGAGGTGGATGTTCTAATTCGGCTAGAAAGAAGCATCTTCGGGCCATCCAGTCGACCCATTCCACATCCACCTGGAACCGACCGAGGATGCTCCCAATTACCTTTACCGACGATGATTTCACTACAATAGACCCAAAACAGGACGATCCCATGGTAATTACCGTGAAAATAGATAAGTTTGCAATCACCAAGGTCCTAAAGGATCAAGGTAGCTCAGTGGATATCCTTTACTAGAAGACTTTTAAGAAAATAAGGATTCGTGAAACAAAAATCCAGTCTTATGACGAACAAATTGTTGGATTCTCAGGCGAACAAGTGGATACCAAAGGATTTATCGACTTATACACTACATTGGGAGAAGAGGGGCATATGAGTAAAACCATAAAGATCAGGTATTTATTGGTTAATGTAAATACCTCCTGTAACATACTGCTCGGACAGTCATCCATATATAAATCGTCTGAAGGCGATAGCCTCCACCCCTCACCTAACTATGAAGTTTCAATCAATGGCTAGAGATATCTTCACGGTTTATGTAGATCAGAAATTTGCTCGTGAATGTTATGTCGCAAGTCTAAAGGTTGAACCTACCATACGACTATATAGAACATCACCACGTGGTCAGTTTCGTAAAAGAGCAAGACGGTCAACTGAAAGGCTCTCTCATGACAGAAGAACGAGAGAACATTTGGTTGCACTTGTTGATTTGGAACCTCAACAAACGATAAGACACACATTGGAACGTCCTTGAAACCAAACGATAGCAAGTTGGTAAGTCAAACTTAGATTGATAATACTGACTTGTTTGCATGGACAACTGCTGATATGCCTGGGGTGAGCCCAGATATCATTACACACCGTCTCTCCATTTACAAAGAGGGCAGACCGATAACTATGGGCGAAGAAAAGCACAATGCCGCACGAAAAGAAACTGAGAAAGTAACGAAAGCTGGTTTCATCAGAAAAGCACACTGTACAACATGGTTGACCAACGTCGTTGTGGTTAAGAAATCAAATGGAAAGTGGAAAATGTGTGTAGATTACACTGATCTTAATAAAGCATGCCCTAAAGACTCTTATGTCTTGCCAAGCATTGATTCTCTCGTAGACGGAGCAGCCAATCACACTATCTGTCATGCATTTAATGCTCCCAAAACGGTCATATCTCACCCCGGGAACCCCAATGGTCATCTCCGGCTCTTCAGAAATTAATTTCTTCGAGCTTTGAGGGGCAAGTGTATCGGTCGATACCGGACAAACCAGTCTTGGTCCCTATGACCGACTGCCTGAGTCAAAGGACATAAATGTACAACAATTATGATGGCGTTGAATGAGTCAACTCACACTATAAATAGAGCTTTCTATGAAGAAGTGAAGTACATTTTTACATTCTATTAGAATACACCTAAATTAGAGTACTAACTTGAACGTCGGAGTGCAATCATAGGTACCTCTGTACATCCAACCACAAGTACTATTTGGGTCCCTTAGTCTATACAGGTACACCCATCATATGCTTTCTGTATCTGGTCTTGTTACTGACCTAATTCAATAATAAACACTACCCCCTTTTAAAGGCTTATTATCCAGAATTCCTTGATTTAGGTTGATACGACATTGATGCCTTTAAATATAAACATCGATATAAGACCGTTTACACACAATATCAGGTTCGAGTCATGATGTTACAGTTCCCTAACCTCAACCATAAGCCCCTAACCTCGACCATGAGCCAATGAGACTAAAAAGTCAAGTTTATTTTGACAATCCTCAACCTATCTAAATATCTTTTACTATCAGACTTGACCCATAACAATATATAAATCAAATTAATTATTTACTTTCTAAATTCCCTAATGGAGAAGGCTAACTTTGTCAATGCCATTGTGTTATATGAGAAACAATCGTTATTATTGTGAGTTCAAAATTATTATAAAGGAAGTTTTTGAGTACATTACATATTATTTATTTTTCACATTCAGAAAATAACCCTACTGAACAAATGTTTTAAAAAATTGTGAATATGAAGAGATTAATTTTGACATTATGATTAATACTTTGATTTAATGAAGATAGATAGAAGTTGATCCAGTCACGTGGTTGGCTTCGCAATTAACCCTCTCATCCTTTCCCTTTTCCTCTGTTTCTCTATATCTCCAATTCCTCAAACTCAATCTTCATTTTTTATCACTTAACCATCAATCGCCATGAGTGCACCCTTTGCCTCCTCCACTGCCATTTTCTTCTGCTTCCTTTCTTTCTTCTTCTTCTTCTTCTTCACCTTCGCTTCTGCTCGTGTTCCCTTCCAGATTCACTTTCACCGCACCAACTCCAATTCACTCGCCAACACTCCAAACCAAAACCCAAACCCAAACCCAAACCAAAACCAGTGGAAGCCCAAACGTCAACCCCTCCGTTCAACCACCCGTCCATCCAAACCTCTTCCCTTCCCAGTTTTCCGGTTGGACCATTCTGTTCCCCGACATCCTCTGCCGCTGTCCTCGCGCCTCGACTCCTGGAAGCCGCGTCCACGCACCCACGGCTTTGACCCACTGCCACGCGCCGGAGTGAGACACGTGGCACGCGGCTGGACCAGATTTGGGGTTGTTGAACCCACCTTGTTTCGCCGTCGTGGCATGGGCCGGGACAGAAGGCTCTCTCACCCTGACCAACACATGAGCCACGCTCCCACTGGGTTCGTCAGAAGGATCCGCAAGTTCTTGAATCGCTTCTAGTTTTTATTCATCGTACATACGTACATTCTAAATACCTACTTCTACACGATCAACGCGTATTTAGTAATGTATTTATCTACGTATGTATTTCATTTCTTCTTTTCTCCATAACGCTTATATATAACCCACAACATTACCTCCTCCTCATCGCATTTTTATGCTTTGCAGATTCAGGTTTGGTTTGCCATGGCTTCTACACATACCGTTTTGGAGTGCTTCTTTCACGAATTACATTGTCTAAACTATCAATTTTGTTCTCTCTACTAAATAATCCTTGGGATAATAAAACTATTTAATACTTTTCTCATCATTCAATATTCGTTAATTTAGTGAGGCGTTTCAGAAAGTTCAAAATCCAAAACTTGTTTTAATATTTGTAGTCTTATGGACTGAATCTAATGATAATAGATATGTAGGTTGAAATGAGATTGTGAGAATGATTTGACTTTTATCTTAATTGGTTTATGTCTGAGGTTAGGAATTGTAGCGTCATAGACCGAATCCGAAATTGTATAGGAACAGATCGTCTATCAATTTTCATATTTAAAAATATTAATGTCGTATCAGCATAATCCATGAAATTTGTAAGGATACTACTAGTGACCATCTTAAAGTTTAATCGACCTCAATTACATGTTATAGTTGAGAGACATTCATCTTCATTAGAAAAATACTTAAAACACTACTTAAATAAAATTTTATTAAATAAAAACTTCAAAATTTATTATGAAGTCCAAAGAAAATCAATACAAAAAATCTTCCATAGAAAAAATGAGATAAGTGCAATAAAGAAAATAAAAAAACTAAGAAAATCCTAATGTGAAGCTTTTTTTCCTTGTTTAAGGATAGTTTATTTGTAGAAAATTGATATGATAGATATATTCTATTGTAGTATACATGTCTTCAAAATATGGAATTAATTTTTATATAGTTAATTATTAAATAATTAAATAAATTTTAAATAACAAACATAGTATCGGTTATTTAATATTTAAAACATGAAATTGATAAAAAAAAGACTGACACCTAATTTTTTTTATGAATCCAACTTCACGATTGAGGATTAAATTAAAACTTAAAAGTGATAGAGAGAATGTATAATGATTTTAGTGAATAGAACATACTGGTTGATGATTTAAGTAAATTGAATCGAATTCAACTCATTTATATTATTTCAACTGTCTGAATTATTTAAATTATTATCTGTGAAATAATTTACATTTGCCAATTTATGTATCAAATAAAGATTCCAGTTATAATTATTAGAAGAACAATTAGATAAAACAATTATTTACAGGTTTGGGCTGAAAAACTTTGAAACCAATATAACATGCAATTTAATGTTTTGGGCCATCAGCTAGTGCAAATGCAAGTAATGGGGGCACTCAATGCCCATTCTATTGAGGCAGTTTCTTCCTACACCCCTACATTTTTCTTCCTGCACCCCTACATTTTTCTTCCTGCACCCCACAATGTTATGCAAAGACTAAACTGTCCATATTATTTTTTAAAATCCGAAAATCCACTTGAACTGTATTTATTTTTTTGCATTCTGGATTATGGAATCCATAAAATTTTCGGATTGAAACTTCCGGTAAAATTTTGGATCCACCATTCCGTAATTCAAAATATGCATTTCACATTTAAAAATCCATCATTCAGAAAAGCATTCTGGATCCACCAATCCAAAATATTCATTCTGTATTCAGAAATTCATAATTAAAAAAAAAACATTCCAGATCCACCAATCTGTAACAGAATTAGGCTTTCGGATTCAGCAATCTGGAAATCAATAATTTATGCAAAATTTGCTTTGAAACACCCCCTCATTCGGAAAAAAAATGATTCAGTTCTGGATTGATGAATCCATAGCACACTCCCAAATCCTGATTTTCGGTAACCAGAGTGCCCTTTTTCAAATAAAAGGTCAAGGCCAGTTTTGGGATTTAAAATTTTGTAGGAGTGCAGGAAGAAAAACGTAGGGAAGAAGAAGCCTTCTATTGAACCCGTTGAAAATGATAGCCCAAATATGAGAACAAGACCTAAAGGTTAATTAAAAACGAACCCAAAAGTATTTGAACTTAAATTCTTAAAGTCAAAAATAAAAAAACTCACAAGTTTAGTGCACCCCATTCAATAAATAATAATCTTTCTTATTCGGCTGATTTTCCCACCACCAGATCAATTCAAATCTGCACCTGACACATACATATGAAAAGTTCTTTTTACCCTTAATGGTTTAAAACACTATTTAGGATTTATTGAGACACATCACTGAGCATAGTGGCGGTGGAGCGAAAGAGTTATCAATGAAAAAAAGTGTGCACGGGATAAGATAATGTTGGTGGGTTGTGATACGCAATGCTCATTAGAGAAGAATGTGAGTTTTTCGTAAAACTGATGAATTCTGGATTTGTATATCCAGATGTGTTTTTCTAATCCAAATAAGGAAATATAGAGATTTCCTGAATGATGTGTGCAGAAACTTAAAAAAGAGTTGATTACTTCTTAATTTGGATACCATAACTATTCGAAAATCTAGAAGACAATAATATTCCAAATGCGTAAATCCAAAAGTCAGTATGTATTTCTTTTTCATTTGATGCAATTTTTTGAAAATAAAAATGACGATGGCACTTTCGAATTTTTTTTATGTCGGGTGCATATAAGAATTGATATGGGTAGGGTGAAACAATCTTTATGTTTTTGTCGTGCGGCTTTTTTTATATATGTCCAATTAAAATATCATAACTCTTATTTAAGAGGAAAATATTATTATTAGGTGTCTTCTTGCCTTAGTGGTGAAAAAAAATCATGTCACTAATTGACCATGTCCACAAATACGAAGAGCTTAAATTGGTAATAGTTTTATATTTGAAGTAATTAATTGTTTTAAATAAAAGTAAGTCTAATAAATTTTAATTCTAAACGTTGAAATTTTGTGTAGTGGAGAATTTTGTTATAAAAGTAACCTCAAACTTTAAACTCTCTACATCACAATTCGTAAATATAATTGAATTAAAATAAAAAGTTATTATTCAAAGAAAAAATAGAAAACATTTCCAGATTCGGTTTATGGTTTAGAATGAGCAAAGTCCTGAACAAAAGTTTTGTTGTCAGAAAATACAAAAAAAATATTAATTCTAAAAAAAAACAAAAACATGAGCTTAGCCTTTGGTCGCATTCCAATATTTGTAACTTTACGCTATAAACACTCTTGTTTGTTTCTGGTATCCTGCTGTCGCAAACTGATATCCAATTCTGTTGCTACGATTCTATCAGAAAATAAAAAATGGTTAATGATGAAAGTTCCACAAGAAAAGATTCATTACTTCTTTAGATAGAAATTAAATGTCTATAGAATTATTGCATATTTTACCGATGAATGTTACAGAAGTAAAGTTTGTGCAATAGAAGTAATCCCCACGATAATTTTGTACAGAATTTGTTCTTGGAAGATAAGTATGATAGAATAAAACACTGCCACAAACTCTTTGTTAGGAAAGGCTTTTAGTTAATTTTTTGACCTCAAGAAGTATAAACTGTCCATAATCTAATCGATATTGAAATATATTGGTGAAACGGAAACAATTAACTAGTATTACAAACATTTGATATGATTAACCAGCAAGCAATTAATGTTACGAAATCAGTAAAATATGTTATTCTGATACAGGTTTAACATTGATCAGAACTGAAGTGGAATGGTACAGTATTAATCATGGATGGTGAAGAACAGAACAGGGTAACATTTGCAGTTGCTGAAACAAGGAGTGCTATGAATAGGAAAATTTATAATCACAGCAACTGCAAAAGAAAAACTCCTCAACCGAGCCTTCAGCAAAAATTCAAGGCTCAAACCACAGCCATAGAAGTTCTACTCAAAACGCTAAGAAAGAAACCTCTCGTTCACCATTCCATCAGACAAAACAAAACAAACAAAACCACACAACACTAATATTTTGGTTTTCATATATTATACACATCACTGTTAACCTAAGAAAGACTCTATCAAATGGCAAGAACTTCCCAAATCAACTCGGGATCGAAAGAAGGCAACCTCGCCAGGGAACAACCTTCGAACTCTGTGTCGTCCGTTACCATCGTTGGACATTCCATGGAAACCGACGCCGGCGAGTTCTCCCCCTTCCAAATCCCGTCCTCCGAAACGCTGGGCGAAAACAACTCGTTCGCCCAATTATCGCAAAAAATCGACGACGGCGACAGCGGCAGCGAAGAGGAGGAGGAGGAGGCGGAAGAATTGATCTTCTCGCTCTGCTTGCGGTTGGCGTGAGCGGTGGCCGAACTGAGCTTCTTGGCGGCGATCTTTTTGGCTCTCTCCCTTTTCACCTTTTGGCATATGGCTTGGATTTTGGCGTCCACGGAGCTCTTCAAGGCGTTCAATCTGGCGGAATCTCCGAACCCCAACTTGGTGGGGTCCTTCAAATTGGGGAAATTCAAGCGCGCGTACTCTCCACGTAGCTTATAGGCGGCGCGGTCGTAGGCATAGGCGGCGGCTTCGGCGGTGTCGTAGGTGCCCAACCACACTCTCATCCTGTTCTGGGGCAGTCTAATTTCCGCGACCCATTTGCCCCAGTGTCTCTGTCTCACTCCCCTGTAGAGCTTTTTCTTGCAAGGGTTGGTCAAAGAAGAAGTCAACGAAGTAGTGTAAACAGAGTTCATAGAAGGATTCGGCAAGGAAGTGGGAAGAAAAGACCCATTCCCCCTGTTTTCTTGGTAGAACTTTTGGAGGATGTCCCTCTGGCGAAGGTAGACGGAAGAGCCCAAAGGCTCAAACCCCGAACACCCAAATGGTTCCAAATGATCCAACACGGAGTTGCTACTGCTGGCGTTTGTTGGGGGGCAGCAATTCGAGAAGATTGAGTCCAGGGCGTTTGAACCACCTGTTAATATCAGGTTCGATAAGGAAGAACCAATATCGGTTCCAAGCTCTGAGTTTCTTTCTTGCATTCCGTCCATGGTTATGGCGAAACCTTAATCTCCAGTGTCTTTTTACCCAAACACTGGCAAACCAAAAGAGGAGGGTTCTGTAACAAAGAAAGAACAATGTATAAGAAGAAGGTCACTCGAAAAAACTGGTCCCTCTTCCTAACTATACAGGAAACAAAAAATAGTTCTTGCAATTTGTGAAGGAAGTGTTGCTGAGAAAAAGGAAGAGAAGGATGAAAGAAGAGGAAGAGGAAGATGATAATGGGTTGCGGTGGGGTTTGGAACAGTATGCTATGGTGGGAGTGTTGGTAATTACCATGGGCAGGGATTATTTATAGAAACAGGAAGCACTTTCCTACAGATTTTTCACACCAATCCCCGTTCACACAACGTCATCGTTTCATTCCTTCCAAATTGTCTCCATCACCTATATAGCATAAACTCCCTCGGATAATACGAACATATATATAATTTTCTTTTATCTATGACACATTCATACATTGTATAATTATAAATTATATAAATTAATAATAAAAATTTATATATATAAATAAATATGTTTCAATTTTTTTAAATAAAAAAATATTTTTTATTATTGGTTTAAAATGATTTGTTCATTATTTTTATAATCATACTAAAAATTTATAAAAATTTATACAACAAATTTGAGTTTTTAACAAATTATTATACTTTTCTTTTTAAAATTATTAGAATTATCATAAATCTAATAAATAATTTTTAAATTGAATATTTATGGATATATATTTTATGAATGTGATACGAATTTCTCTGGTAGGAATATACCATTTAAGAAAATGTCTGAAACTCGTAAGTCACCTCCTTCCTCTCTTGCACACCAAAATTACTTCACTGCCCTCGCTTAGCTACTACTACTGTATCCCTACATAATTAAGCATTGATTTGGATAATTATTGCATGTCAGTAGTGCAAACTTCAAATTCAAAACCTAGTACCATCGTTTGAGAAAAAGTACATGAGATGCTTTTTTCCCCAAAGTTTTGGGAAAATCTCAAGCACATTTTACAATTTTTTTATTTTTGCCTTCTTAGATTTATTTTTACAAGCTATACAATATAATTGAAAAGAAAATACGATGAATGTTAACTAGTTTAACAAAACCTAGGTTTAGGCACTACAAGAAAATCATGAAATAGAAACTAATTTTTAGAGACCAAAATAATTAGTTGCAATAGTAACTAAATTATAGATCATTTTAGAAACTAAACAAAAAATTGGTTTATAAATTAGTTTCTATTATTGTTAAATAGTTTCTAAATTGATATCTAATTAGCAACCAAGGTTTTAGAGACCAAATTTAGAAACTAAATATTTGGTAGTTAAAAACTTAGTTGCTAATTAGATACAAATTTAGAAACTATTTAACAATAATAGAAAATAATAAAAACTAATTTAGAAACCAATTTTTTGTTTAGTTTCTAAAATGGTATCTAATTTAGTTATTATTACAACTAATTATTTTGGTTTCTAAATATTGATTTCTATTTCATGATGTTCTTGTAGTGAGGGTTATATATATGAAAAATCATTTAAATACGTCTAGTTTACAATCAAAAGAAAATAAGTGTTTTACTTAATAAATCTATATATATATATATTAAAAGAAAAAAAAGTCTAAGAATTACATAAATTACGAAATATTTATAGAAAAAATTTGTAGAATATTTTTAAAGCGTAAATGTAAGTCATCTTTTTTTTATTGAGTTAAGTTTGTGAGACTCGGACAGGTCTCTTAAATGGTGTGTCTGTATCAGACACACACGTATCAATTGAAACATACTTGTGTATATAAATCTTTATTATCAAATTATCATAGTTTTATAATATATAAATCTGTATTCCTGTGTACATTTTAAAAATTATACATATCTTTAAAAATTATATATATCTTTGTATCTGTATCCATGTAATATTTTGTACTAGTGTAATTTTTTCATTTAAATAAAATTACGTATTTATAGTCCTAAATTAAAAATATATAACGCCAATTCAACCAATGGCATGATTTGTTAATGGCATATTCCTTATACCTTACATAGCACATATCTTTAGAAATAGCTAATTAATTTTTTTTTACAACAATATTTGACACTTAAAAAATTATTATTTTATTTAAAAAAAAACGATTAGAATGTTAAATGAGTTAATTGTTTTTGCACAGTGATTGTTATTTTTTGATTGGGTGGGGGAAATGAGAAAAAGGAAAGAGGGAGCATGTTGGCAAAAAGTCAAAGGCAATAAAGAGAGGAGGGATAGTAGAAGCAAGATTGGTGATTATTTAATTTAATGAAATAGATGTATTAAAGGGTTGAAGAATTGCACTTGATGATGAGGAAAAGGGAATTTGGTGAAAAAGAAGAGGGTGCAAGAATTTTGATTGTATGGTTTATTAGGGATTAAGATTTGACAGCTTTGTGGTCACAACAGAGGGTCCATGTCGATGACCTCTTCACTGCATCACCCAACGAGAAAACCCTACTTTTGCAATTTATTGCAGCCATATATCAGAACGTGATGAGAGAGGTCAGAAGGTGTCATTCCAAAAAGGTCCTTTTCTCCCTCAGAACCACGCGTTTCCTACACTAACACGTATCATTGCCCTTCTCTTACCAGTAACATTTAATTCCCTCTAAATAAATCAAACTAACCCTTTTTCTTTTATCTTTCTACTTTCTACAAAATAAATATCATTATAAAATAAATATATTTATTTTGGAAATATCTGTATAAAGGTTGGAGATTTTTTCATCAGCATTTCATAGTTTATAAATGATTGTAAATTTTATCTTATAAATTAGTATTATAAGTGTAGTATCATGGACCGAGTTCGATGTGATACATTGAATAATCATTAGTAGATTTTGTCTTAAAGGGTTTTTGTTCGTACCAAGCATAGAAATCCTGAAAAATCAACATGTAAGTGAAGAAGAAAATTTATTATCGAAGAGGGTCGAAAATAAGGTCAAAGATAGAGAAGGAAGAATAATATATATATCAGAAAAATCATAAGGGAAAAACAGATAACACACTCGACTAAGAATACACTTATTCTATACTAGATGGTCTAGATTTAAAATTGTAAATTATATTTAAAGTTTATTTCTTAATATGGTATCAAAGTTATTTAGAACGTATATTAACTTAAATATTAGAAAAAGAGTGTGTGGGGGATGGGACGAGGAAGAATAAGAAATAGTGGAGTGATGCATGGTGATGTTTCTTGTTGGGTGGGTTTTAGCATCCACTTGACACATGTCAAAGAAAAGCATTGAGCTAAAAACGAAGAGGCATTGAGAATGGTTTGTTTTGTTTGAAGAAGTGTTCATATTTCGTATGGTGTGATAAAGCATTGATACGGGATGAACGCTGGGTATTGTTGTGTTGACTTTCAAAGGTGGCAGAGATAACAGCAACGTGTCTATGCCACCTATCTTGAAATGGAACCGTAGCATTGAATGTGACAGCGATACTTTTTAAGCTATTTCCTGTTGAAGACATACCAAGTGAATTAGTGAATAGTGACAAAATATTTTCCCACAAAAAGGAAAAAGAAGCAATCATGTATTTGTACAAGTAGTGGTATATAGAGGGTTTGTGCAAGACAGACATGGGGAATGAAGGCATTATTATAGTGATGGGTGTGAGAGTTATTAATCATGTGTAAGAAAAACGAAACTCAAATTGTGCGCACGCAGTTTGAACCAAATGGTGAAACCAAGTTTTTGATGAGTTAGTTAGAGGAGGTGAAGTGTTCAAGTGAGTGGTATGGGGAGCACATGGTGATTTCCCCCTTTTTCTTCTCATAGATGTTAGCTTTTGATCTCAACCAAGCTTTTAGACCCTAATTTTTTCATACAAAATCATCAATGTCTATATGCACCTGTCAACGTGTAGGAGTGGGCAAGAGAGCTTTATGTCATCATCTTTTGTTCAATAAAAAGGATAAAGGGTCTCTACAACATAATTTAATTATCAAGAAATTGTATTCAATTTATACAATTTTAGTATATTTGAATTGATGATACAATTAAATATTATTTTAGTTAAGAAATGTCTACTAAGTTTTGCAAATAATTGTTTTCGATGGAGTTGTTACCGAAATGGTATTTTTGCAAGTTTCATTAATTGAGTATAAGGAAATGAGAATTTCACCTACAAAAGATACTCTAATGTTTAAATCAGACATAATAAATATAGTGTAAAATATGAGTTATTGTTCTGTTTTATGAGATCATCCTCTTTTTCTTATATACAATAATATTTTTCTTTCTTTTTTCTATGATTTTATTTTAAATTATATTTCTAAATAAATTGCAATCCTACGTATACAGTCAATCTATCGCTAAGGTCCTTTCTTTCCATGAGATCCATCTCAGTCCATAACTTGACAAATATAAATAAATTTAAACTAAAATTATATAAAGTAATCCTTACCCACTTTGATAATTTATAAAAATGATTTATTTTAAAAAGTAAAAGATAAAAGTAGATGAAAATAGTAAAAATTGGATGAAAATGGTAAAAATTGGTGAGAATTATGGAGCGGAAGGCACGGATTGATGATTGAATTGGAAGAGGCGTGCAGTGTGGATGATTGGTGTGATCGATGGGAAAGTGAGAAAGTGAAGGAAGAGTGGTAGGCATGAAGGTGGGGACAATGCATTAAAGGCGTAAAGGTGTTTCTGAAAAGGCATGCTATGTAAGCGACACCACTCGTGAACCCTTCTTCTTCAATTTATTTTTTTCTTCCACCACCATGTGACTCCATCCTCAGCCCTTGGATCATTTTTTCAACTCATGGATCACCGTCAAAGTCTTCATTTGTGTGATGAGGAGGAGGGGCAATTGGGTAAATGGCAGAGCAGAGAAGAGAAAGAGAACGCGTGGAGATGACGATGAAAAAGGTGTGTTTTGGCAGTATACGATTATCCCTCCTTTTAATAAATGCAAAACATGGCAGTATACGGCGGAAAGTTGGGCCGCGCCGCTCCACTCCGTTTTCTCACTTCCTTTTCTTTCGCCACTTCCCTCCCTTATCTCCATCCACTCTTCCATATCCATATCCAGAAAAAACATCCTCAATTTCTTCTCAAATTATAACTTTTTCTCAACTCATCAATCACCCTTTCTAACCTTTTTGGCTCTCCTCTCTGTAACGTCTTATCCAAATAAGCCATTTAGAACCTTTTTCCCCTTTCCTCAGAAACACAAGGCGGATAGAAATCGGTGACAAATAGGATAAAGAAATAAAAAAATGTGTCCTTCTCATAAAAAAAAGTGTTAAATAATTGAAAGTGAGGATTTTTTTTTATATAAAATAAGATACTTAATAAATATTTCAATTCTTATAGAGACACTTAAAAAAAATTCAATTCTTATTCAGAAAATGATGACAGCCTGATGAACACCTAATCTAGACAATCATCTCATTTTACAAATAAAACCCTAATTCTAAAAAAAATTAATAACACATTATCTATCTTAACACGATCTTTATAATCAATCTTTAATAAAAAAGACAAAACATCTCATAAACAATTGAAATTCCACGATAATATTTACAGAACAAATTTCCTCGCAAAAACCTACTCCAAAGTAAGTCACCTTTCTTCCAACTTAGAAAACTTATTGTGATGTATATTTGATTTAGATTAGATAAAATATTAAATGTATGATATGTTATTTTATTATTGGGAATAGTGAAGGTATTGAGTGAGTGAGAAGAATATAGTTGTGAATTGAATATGGCATGGATGGTATTAGTTAGGGAGAGGGGAAGAGAATTTCAAAGAGGTAGGTGCCGTTGGAAGCGTGGAAGCATGGCACGTAGATGTGGATAAGGAAAAAAAGAAGAAGAAGACGACGAAGAAATAGTAGCAACTCAAATGCTACCTGATAGAGTTAGGTGACTCGGTCACAGGTCTCCACCTCCAACTCTCTTTTCCTTTTCCATATCTATTCACATCATTACTCTTTCTCCCTTCCTTTTCCACCTTTACCACTCACTACAAATATGTTCAGCCAAAAACTAACTTTCTAACATCATCAAATTATTCATACTATATTTTCTAAATTCTATGATTATTTTATTTTTTATTTATATAAATCACATATCAAATAATGTATGGCCCACATATGTGAAATTTTACATGTACTTATGGTCCATATCATTCAAACTTTCTATCAAACAAAAAAATATCAAATCATATATGTTAAACGATATAATACTTAATAAGAGTTATATGATATAGTTTATAACTTTCTTATATATAATTCATCGTATGATTCCTCTAACTTCTCCAAATTTAGATAGGACAAAAATAATATCATTTTCATGTTTACTCTCTTAATCAAATAATTTCTTAGTATTATGAGGAAACAATTTTGTTCTATCAAAAAGAATGATCTCGACTAGATTATTCAGTTTTAGTTAAAAATACAGGACTTTTTTTGTTTTGAGTTCTTGTTTTTATCTTTTTTTCAATCATATGCTTCCCTTTTATTATTTAATTGTTTTTTTATTTGATCTTGATTTTAGTTTTATTTTCAATATTAAATGTTAATTGCATGTTCAATGTGAATTTTTGTTATTTCAACTATTATGATAATATATTATGATAATATGAGAATGAAATAATGAGATTATATATTGAATGTTTATTATTATTTTTTAAGATTTTATCCAGATCAACTTTAGTTATATTAATAAGAATCTAAAAACTACTCGGGTCCAACTTAACACTGAAATTTATAGCAGAATTTTTGTTCTGTCTTTTCTCAATCATATGCGTCTCTTTTATATTTTACATGTTATCTTCACCCTTTTGTATTAAGGTATTTTTCTTCAATATTAAAAACCAATTTCCTGTACAATGATCATTTCCATTATTTCAGTTATTATGATAATATAATAAGATTATTATATTGAAAATTTATTATTATTTAAGGTTGAATCAAGTCTTTAATTCTATTTGTAAGAGTTTTTATTTAGCATATTTTGAATATAATTTATTTATTTTAACTATTATTTACTAATAAAGAGGGAAACTGACAAAAAATAATGAACGATTTGTTGACTTCTTAATTCTATTTATCTGAGCAATTTTTCTCTCATTTTGATTCTTTTATCCGTTCTATCAGTATAATTATTTTCTTTCTATCTGATTTATAATGATAATAGAAACGGTTGATGTGCACGAAAACAGTACTTGGTGTGATGTCAAATGTGTGGTTGGGCTCTGTTTACGTCCCCAGAAGGCATGGAGATGTATATAAATATTCAAAAATTGTTTTCTAATTATTAGAAATTTTTATGTGTCTATTTTTATGTTGTAGGGGTTTACACATTCATCCAAAGAAAATTAATTATATTTTTCTGTGTAATTTACTAAATAAAAATTGATCTGGTGTAAGATTTTTTGAATTCCTAATCCAGATACCAATTATCTCTTTTCATTGGAATGATCTTCCTATCTTTTTATTACTATTAATTCTCTTCTTACTCACATGGATGTATAATTTCTTACCGTGACTTGGATGCATCTTCTTTATTTTTTATTATTAGTCATTAATTTTGATTGTCTAAGAAATTATTAATTGATATCATGAAGATTTATTGAGAAATATCAGTGAATTACCCATTAACATATGTCAACTTATAAATAATATCGGATTATAAAGGGTAATCTAATAATCTTCACTAAGTGATATTATCTAAAATATTTACATTTATGAAGATCTTGTAATTCTTGTTACTGTTAATTTAGGATTTAAGATTTAACGTGTATTTATTTTAGTCAATTTACTGTTGTCGACGACGGAAAGTGAAGAACAGTTACGTTTGGATATATTAATTTGATGAGAAATGAGAGCGAGTGAGTGCATAGACATGTACTGTTCACATCTTCAGCAAATTACGAAGAAAGATGAGAAAATCACGCCAGCTTCTAAAAAAATACATTTATGTCATTTTTATTTATATACATGACCATAAATTTTAATAAAAATCATCAAATTATAATCTAACTATAAAGTATTATTAAAATTATTAAAATAATAATAATATTTAAAATTAATTTATAAAATAATAATAAAATTATAAATAATAATATTAACTGAAATAAATTTTTAAAATAATGACAATAAATGTAAATCAAATAATTTTAATAAATAATAATATTATTATTATTATTAATTATTTTTATTTTATTTTATTTATATTAAATATTATTAATGTTATTAATAATAATAAAAATAAATATAATTATTTATACATGAAATTTATTTTTTTAATTAACTAAAATATGCAAAAAAAATTAATCATTATTTATTTTTCTTTTAAATACAAGGGTAATTTTGTAATCTTACAACTTTTATTATTCAAAATAATTTATAATATTCTTATAATCATCACATCACTTAGGGATGACAAAGCGGGGCGGGCCGTGTGGGTCGGCTCGCAGCCCGCTGGTAAAAAACGTGGGGCAGGCTGATTTTTTCAACCCGCAAACCCGCATTAGCCCGCCCAGCATTAGTCCACGGCTCGCGCGGACTAGCAGCGGGGCGGGGCGGGGCGGGGCGGGCTGGTCCGCTAACCTGCAAGAAAAAAAATTGATGAAAGTTCTTCTAAGGTGACATCCAATGTTATTGAAATGGAAGAATGTCAATAATGTATATGTTTAATGTTTTTGAATTAATGTTTATGTTTATGTTTAATGTTTTGGAATTAGGTACTTTTAATGTTTTGGAAGTGGAATAATAGTGATATTTGATATTTATCTTAATGTTTAATGTTTGTTTTGATGTTTAATTATGTTTGAAAAGGAAGAAAAATTAATTTAGGTTCAATAGTAACAAATATATAAGTTTAATTTGACAATTTTTTTTAAAAAAAATGTAAAAAAAAAAAATTAAAAAAAAACGCGGGCTGACCCGCAAACCCGCGGGCTAGCTCTTATACGAGGCGGGTCGAGAATTCTAGCCCACAATAACTTTGCAGACGGGCCAATGCGGAACGGGCTGACCCGCTTTGCCACCCCTAACATCACTCACAAATTTCAATAAACTTTCCTTACACATCCCCTCTACCATACCTCAATCAAAACAACCTCAACTTTCTTCACACTTCCACTCTCCCACACTTTTAACTTTCCACTACCCCACACCCTCTAATCCAAACAAAGCTTTAAAGTTTAGGATTTGAAATTTAGAGTTTAAACAATATTTCCTGCATTACTGTGATCGAAGCGATCAACTAGGGCATCATTAGAACAAATCACATCCTCTAATCTTAAACTGCAAATGCAAAAATGTTTAGGTCAAAGAGATCGAGGTGACTCGAAGAGATCCAAAAGTATTTTAAAAGTTGTTGGTGGGATTAAGGTGAAGGTTGAAGTGATGATCTTAAGTGAAAATAGGAGTGAATTAACTTGAAGGATATAAGGAAGTTGGAAGGAGTGGGGCTTGGCGGTTTGACCTTTTTTCTTTGTTCCACATATCGATGCGGTTATGAGCTGTGTGTGTTTATACTCTTTTTTTCAAACTTTCATTCAACTCTGACCCTGTCGGTTTGACAAAATAAACCCTTCTGCTTCCTTTTCTTCATGGGTTTATTTTCTTATTTATTTTAAGAAATTCAAATATTAGTTATAATTAAAGTGTGTCAACTAAGAATTAAATGAAAAAACACAGGGTTTGTTTTGGTAAGCAAAGTCAACTAGAAGAAGACCTGGTCCATATATCGCCTTTTTAATTTTAGTGCATGCAATCCAACTTTTATGGCATTGTGCTATCAAGCTGTATTTCAAAAAATTACCAATAAATGCAAGAAAATATATAATCAACAGTAAATAAGGATATAAAATGTACTTAAAATAAAGATGTCAAGAGTAAAAATTGAAACATTATTTTAAGCTAAACATTAATAAGGTACTGAATTTAAGTTTAATTTAATCACTAAATTGAAATTAACTAATCTCAACTATAATAAACTTTTAATGACTTTTATACTAAATTAAAATAATAAAATTTTAATCTAATATCAACCTTTTAAAAATATTCACTAAGGTGAGATTTATTAAAAAAAAATTATTAAATAATTAAATTTATATACAAAATTAATTAATTATTATATTAATTAAATTAAATATGATTTTATAAATTTAAAAATTATTGATATCTAAACTACCTTCTATTATTAATAAAAATTTATAAATTAATTATCATTAGTTATTAAGATTTTAGCTACTAACTATTTAAAATTATAAATTAGTAACTAAAATCTTAATAATTAATACTTAAAACTAATTTATTAATAATAAAAATTACTTTAAATATCAATAACTTATAAAATAATATCTAATTTAATTAATATAATAACTAATTTTTTTTTAAATTAGTTAGTATTTGATTATTATTTTTAGTATATATTTATCTAAATATTAGAATTTTATCATATATCTAATTTCATCATATATCTACATGATCTTCGATAATTATTTGAAATTTAAAAAAATACTATTTTAATATATAATATTTAATAAATATATTAATTTGGATGTAATAATTATTTTTTCTTTTTAAATTAATAATATCGAGATATTAATTTTTATAGGGCGACATATCGTTATTTTTGTAAATATTTCACTAAAATTATTATATGTCAATATTAATTAATTTAAAAGGTACAAAATTACTATGAAAACCAACTTCACATACTATATATTAATATCATTTTTTTTTTTAAATTACCATAAACTTATTTGACTTAGTGCAGATGCATTGAAGATGCGAGGGCTTCTATTTAATGTTATCTGGTGGGAGTATTAATGAATAAAACAATTAAATTTAAATGATTTAATAAAAAAAATGAATATATACCTATAGGCAAGTAATAAAAAATCCTACAGTTTTTTAAAATAAAAAATAATAATTTAATACAGTTTTGGTTGAGTTGTTGTGATCTGATAGAAGTTCCAAATCGAGATAAGTTGACTTTTGAAGCTTCAAGAAATCATATGGCATACGGGCAACGCCGACATCACGTGGTCTGTCCGTAAAACATTATTTTCTAACAACTTTTTTTTTTCAGCTTTGTTTTTAACAACAAAATTCGTTGAATAATTGTAAATGCATTGTTTTGCACTATAAGTTAGAAGGTAAGTATAGATAAGGTTATAAGTTAACTATACTATTAAAGAATTTTTTAATAATTAATGATGATTATATTTATTATTGAAGAAAATCAATAATAAGATCACACATATAGAGAAAACTGAAAAAAAAAAATATTAATATATATCAGAAAAAACATTAGAGGAAGAGACACAGATTATTCACTGACTAAAAGTACAATTATTAATGTTTTAAGTATGACTCTTATCTGACTAAAAGTACACTTATTAATGTTTTAAGTATGAAAGTAATGTTTTAAGTATGAAAGTAACTTATTAATGTTTTAAGTATGACAAAAAGTAACTAATCGTAACAATGTATAAACATTTTTTGGTACATTGATAATTTTTCCCGCTTCATATTTCTAATTCAACAATTCTAAATTTTTGTACACAACTTTTTTTTTTCTAATCAATTTTCTTACTAAAAAAACATTGAGTATTCATATTTTTTAACGTTGTTCCAAGTAAAGTTCTGTTTATAAACCTATGAATTTGGCATCTGAACCTATGAATCACGTAAGCAATAATGAGTAAGTCACTTCTCATTTTCTAATACTGCATCAATTGGTTAAATTAGTTTTTAAAACCAATAAAATTTTACTCATAGAACTATAAATCATTAATTAATTTAGTTTTTTACATTGAGATTATATAACTATTAAAAAGCCTGAATTTACACATATAACTAGGAATGATGAGTGGGATCTAAAATCTTAAGTTGGGAAGACATTAGTATATAAAGCATTCCATCACACTATTTATCTTATTTATTATTTTCAAATATCTAATTTTATTAAAAAATAACAAAAATATTATAAATGAAAAACCTTATAAAGTTAGTTTTAGAATAATAAAATAAATTCAAACTCACTTCTTAATAGAAAATAGAAAAAATAATTCCATACAGTTTTGCCGTTCAAATTTACACATCTAACATTATATATCTTGGATAAATTCTCTCTACACCTCCATACTTTCTCTCTTTTATATACACATCATATTAATTGTAAAAAGTCAGTTCTAATTTTTGTAAAAAAATTAAATAATTCTTAATGAAACATAACCTCACTTTCTTTAAATAACCTCAATTACACCAGTATTCCCGTACTTTTCTTTCAACTAAAAGAACAATTTTACCATTTAAGAGCGTGTGTGAGACAATTAACAAAAAGATTCCTTTGTATTCGTTCGCAGTGCAAAGATAATTTTTTTTTTAGTTTTATACTTAATTTTTGCACAATCATTTTTGTCCTAGGTTTTGTTGCCTTAAAAAAAAAACACAACTACCACTAGTAAAAAATCACTAAATTTACCTTTGTCACGTTCATCACTAGTCACCACAACCAACCGCCACTAATTGAAAATGTAGAAGAAATCATGTTTTCCACCATTCTCAAAAAAATATTCTTAAAATTAAAAAAATATGAAGGTACATAAAAAAGATAAAGAAGAAGAAGGTAGGTGTAGAGAGATTTTGTCCATATTTATTTAGTAAATCACCTTAACTATTGATCCATTAAACACTTTTGGGCCTTTACATTGCACCCGTGAAATAAGCATGCGTCACTCAATATTGGCAAATGCTGTCTGCACCATATCAATTACAACATGTACTCAGCCTGGTATTGAAAATGAAAAAAATTCCCTTCTAACATAACGAAAGTAACCTTTTATCTAAAAATATTCCAGATTTAGATATCCGAAACACATTTTTTAATTCTGAAAATTTTATTGAAATGCATTTTTAATTTTGTGTTTTTTTTTTTTTTTTAAATATTTTTTTTTTTTATGAATTTTTAAATTTTAAAATAAGAATAATTTTGTAATTTTTTAAAAATAATAGGGTGGAAGTTATAATTGATTTTGTGTTGGTAGAAAT
>Ga0123342_1003370_pt1 | contig 25657 bp, 10 predicted proteins | sample Turbeawhitnodule_FD_89960 | JGI IMG/M metagenome (GOLD analysis project Ga0123342, IMG submission 89960) | Root nodule microbial communities of legume samples collected from Mexico - Turtle bean Mexico white nodule | ecosystem: Host-associated > Plants > Roots > Nodule | place: Mexico: Nepantla...
AAGCAAAATTGTGCTTTATAACCAAGCAAGAAAGTGACACCAGCAGTGTAAGTTCTAATTCTTCTATTGATAGTGAAAATTATAGTCATATACATGTTTTGGGTGTGGTGAACAGGGGCATATAAAAGCTGAGTGTCCTAATAAAGAAAGTCAGGAAAACAAATCTCACAAGAAGAGCAAATCAAAGAGTGCCTACATTGCTTGGGATGAAAGTGGTGTCTCTTCCTCAAGCTCATATGCAAGTGAAGAAGAATAAGCAAAATTGTGCTTTATAACCAAGCAAGAAAGTGACACCAGCAGTGTAAGTTCTAATTCTTCTATTGATAGTGAAAATTATAGTCAACTTCTCAATGCTTTTAAGGAAACACATGAAGAAGCTAACAAATTGGCTCTTTCAAACAATAGATTAAGAACGTTGAATAATTGGCTGGAAAAGAAAGTCAAAGTCTTGGAAGAAGAACTGAAAAACTTGAAAAATGATTTTAAAAATCTGAAACAGTCTTATAAAAGATCTTCTTGCAAGAATGACTCAAATGTTTGTGAAAATTGTGAATCTTTTGAAAAGAAGATTCACTATCTTGTGAAAACTGTGAATAAGATTTCTAAAGGAAAATCAAATTTTGAAACTGTCCTAGCATCGCAAAATTGTGTTTTTGGGAAATTTGGACTGGGGTTTAATCCACAGAGCAAGAAGAGTGGTGTTTCAAAACCTTATTCAATTATCAGGAAATTTTAACAGGTTGAAAAATCAAAACAACCGATTGTTACTTACTTCTATTGTATGAAAAGAGGTCATTGTGTTAGGTACTGCAAAATTAGAAAAAATTTGTTCTTAAAGGTGTTATGAAATGGATTCCTAAGAATCCTAAGGTTTCAACTGATACAATTAATGCTCATGGACCCAAGTTTGTAAAGGGACCAAATCTTGATGCTTGATTTTTGTCTTATGCATGATTCTTTGGTGGAAAAACAGCACATGTGATTTCATATAATGTATTGTAAATTTCTTTTGAAAATGTCATTTTGTAATGAAAACAGTGCTTATGAGATCTTTGAAATTATTAATACAAAATAAAATTGAATTATGCATTTTAAAATATTTTATAAAATTCTTATTCTGAAATATATTTTTCGAATGTAAAATCCAATTTATCCAATATATATATTCTTAAAAAATACTTTTTAAAAGTGAAAGGATTTTAAAAAATAATTTTCATTATTACACTACAATGGAAAAGTGAAAAATAATTATAGAGGTGAAGGATACAATTGCATAGAAAGCTTATGCTTGCATTTGCACCAAGCCCATTCCTGTTATCACTGAATTGAAACTTGCAATCTTTTATTTACATTAATTTAACCAAATATTACTCTTGGTTAACAAATAACTTTGAGTAAGTATTCAAATTAATCCAAAAAGATCGTTGTCCTAACTAAAAGGTCCTTGAATTAAAATTTTATGCAATTAAATTCTTGATTGTTCATTTGATATTTATGTTAAGTGTTTCTCTTAATGGAAAGTTAATAACAATAAAATGATTGTTGATGGTCGCTGCATCCATGACAGATAAAATGAAACAAATAGCAGTGCAGCCATGGAGCCAAAGTCACATACTCTTTCTCTTCCTTTTTCATATTGCTAATTTGGCGCATTCATTGCTTTGATGCCATGTGACAGGAAGCAGGGATTGTTCGACATCCTTAGAAATTAGTGACTGAACCTTTTTTGTTCTACAATAGGGTAAAGTTCCTTTGGTGTTATGTAAATTTAATAAATTATTAAATACATCATCCCTCTAACATTTAAATGTTTTTTAAATCCTCAAAAATTTAAGCATCTTTGAAGTACTTTTCAATAAATATTCTTGTATTAAAACTTCATATCAACTTTCTATTTGTCATAGTCACCAAAACAAAATTCTAAAAAAAATGTTTAGACTTTAGAAGAACAAAAATGATACAAATATTTTTGGAGGATGTATTTAATAAATTTGAAAGTTTACATAATCAGAATGTATTCAACTCATTTGATATTATGATATAGACTGCTCCTAGTTGATACACCAAACATCTATGTTATAGAACATGAGAAAATCATCACTGAGACAAGCATTGCTACACAGGAATGCCCTCCAACAACCCTCAACTATGATGGGGTTTGGACAGTTATACAGATTATTGTCTTCCCAGCTACGCATATCCATGTCCTTTGGATATCCCACCAAACAACTAATGCAATATCAGAAGCTTAACTCTTCACGAAGATGATGATAATGATGATGATGATGGCTTCTCACAAAATCGAGCATGCACATATATGTTTTCTGGGCACCTCATCAACTTTTTTCTCTGTTTGCGCCAACAAAAGAAAATTTTCAACATTTTCGGTCGTAATACTTGGTCCTAGTTAGCTTTAGAACATTGCTAAGTACCTACAACCTATACAGAACTGCTCTTTGAGGTATACATGAATGATTATAAAAAACTGTTACACAATATATTCCAGAATGAAATATACCTGCTTTCGCTTTGAGCAAAGATGGCTGGACCACAACATGCATGGTGATAATAAACCCTTTGGGAAGCTCTCCTAGAGGTACTCTACACTGGCCAACCGTTCTGTTGTTCTCCAAAATTCTCCCACCACTTATCAGTTTTATATCATTTGCTGCCTTTGGTATAATTTTCTTGTCTAAGAACAACCAATGCAATTTTTTTGTTAGAAACAAAACAAATAAATAAGGGAGAAGAATATAACACCACAACAACAGGAACTCAAGGAAAAATTAAATATAACACGTGTCCAAAATAAGACAAGGTACATAAAAAATTATCCATAAGTCATAATCCACCCGATAACAACACTAAAAGACAATTTTCTACATCAAATATATATCTTGTTGTTAAAGGGTAAATCATTTAGTGGAAGAGACTAAATGAGAACTTAACTGAAATTGCCGTCGAATTTAATAGTCAATACCAGAACCAGAATATCACAGTATGAATGTCTGGTTATATAGCCAAACCAAACTACCCATCTTAATTCTAGTGAGCTCAAACAGCATTTTTTAACAATGATCTAATCTTTCTCCCCAACTTTTTACCCTTTTTCTCCCCTCCCTCCTCCCCTAACACTTCAATTGTTCTCTCTCTACCTTATATATATTATAATAAATCTGTCCAGATTTGGATAAAGATCACCTAATTATATTTTTTTTTTCCATCCATTCATTGTTTTCCTTTTCTTTTTTCATTATTCAATAATTTTCATCCCCTCCAAATTATAAAAAAAAATAGTAAACTTAATTTAATTTATGTAAAATTAGTTTAAGAGAAATAAATAAAAATATTAAATTTATATTAATTTTCAAAAAAGTCAAAAAGAAATATTGATTGCAAAACATTTAACTTACATAATATTTTTGTTTATATTTAGATTAAAAAATGTAAGAATTTAATACAATGATGAATCATTTAAAAACAAGTAAAATAATAAATAAATTAATTTTGAGACCATGTTCAAGAAGATATAGAGAACTATGTAATAAAAAAAATCTCAAAAAAGTAAAAAATAATATAGATAAACATCAAAATATACGAATGCAACAAAGTAATACAAAATATCATAAAATAAAATGTGTCAACAAGATTCGAGGAGTGGTTCAATTTAAAAGAACTCCGCATAAGCTTTTCTAAAGCTCCACCTACTAGCTTTTCTTAAAGCACTTTATTAGTTGTTCTAAAAGAAAGCAACTTACTTTTTTAAGAGCTTTTATTTGAAGAGTGTATGTTCTAGCTTTTTTAAGGAGAAAACAGGTAAAAATGAAATCGGGTCAAACGCTACCTATGGTGTAAGAAGTATAATGGGGAATGCAGCAAGTTTAATAAGATGTGAACTAGCAAAATGTCTTGGAGGTAATTTGAGGATCATGTTATGCCCCAAGTCAGCTTTTAGGTATCCAGGATCAGTCAAACAAACTGACTGAGATTGATTCAGATGCCACAAATAGAATTCAAACTAAACAGACAAAATGGAAAATCTCCAAGTACAATATATAATTGCAAAGGACATATCAAACTCAGGAAACTTTTTGCAAACAGTCACCATGCTCTATGGGAGTGGTTCTTGGTTTCAGAAGTGCCGCCAGCCACTAACAACAAAACAAGTGTAGCAGAGATCAAATTGTTTTTTTGAGGTGTATAGTGGACATACAAGAAATGATAAGATTAGGAACATGTATCTAAGAGAAATTTAGAGTAGATCCTACTTAGAATATGTGAAGTGAATGGACATAAATGTAATCGCATTCAAAATTCAAAGTAGAGAGTACATAAATGCATTGAGAATGTGGGGTGGCTGGCAAATGCATGTGCTTCAAGATTTGGTGGGGAAAAACTAGTAAGAAAGAGATATTTGCCAACCGTGAATAGAGGCCATAGTCCTCCCCCTATTAGGCAGCTACGTCATGGATTTGGCAGCTGCTATTGACAACTCTGGTTTTGATACAAGATTGTAATTAATGTTAAGATGAAAAAAAAAATCACAGGCACTCGTATATATAATAAACTACAAAAAGTCATGATGAAAAGAAAGCAAGGAGCTAAAAGACGGTCTCAATGGCCAGTGACCACTATATGGACCCATTAACCAACCTTAACTCAAACACTTGATCACAACCAAATGTAGTCAAGACACATTTTCTCCCTGTATTTACAAACTAACAGAATTCCAGACAACATTCTAGCATCACATGTGGAAGAGGTTTATGATAATAAGTGTAAACAAACATGTGACCATCGATTTCTTTTGTTCACTGTTTGCATATCCAATCCCACAATTCAAATGTACATGCCTAGACATGAGGGTTGCAAAAATTCAACACGTGACGCATTTAAAAAAAAAACATATCAAGTTGTTTCCAGCCCAATAATTATTAATGGTACCAAGGTTTCAAAAAAAATACAGTCCATTTCAGCCACAGAATGAAGGTTTTAAGGCTCTCCACAACCGAAATTTAAAAAACCTTGACCAGTCCTTCCCATAACCCGAAATTCAGAAAAACAAAAATGAAAGAGCTTTCTACCTATTTCATCAAAGTATCACATTCCCTAATTTTTAAAACCAGCAAGAAACAAAGAATCCACTTCACCTAAATCTTCCCCCATTCAAAACAAAAAACATTTTTTTTTCAAAGCAAGCCCTTCCAACTCTAACGCCCCACTCACAGAGAACTCCAAAACTAACAATCCAATTCGTGAGCAGAGAACACACTTTCAAAACAGAATCAAGCAACACATCACTTCCAACACCTTCACGAACACGGTTTTCTTTAAAAGAAAAACCAAAAATCATAACAACAGCCCTGTTTGCACAACAACAAAAAAAAAAGGAAAAACACACGGAAAGCTCGCAGCAAACACGCAGAGCCACTGACTTCACGAAAGTTCAATAACTCGGAACCAAAGCACTGGTAGTAGGTTAATTGAAGGCAACACCGTCCTCAGAATTAAACTAAACAGCAAAGAAAAATTGACCATGGAAAATGAAAAAAAAAAAAGTTAACCTTTGGGCCACTCTGCAAAAATCCGGTCCTTGAGCATAGATACGGTGGAAGCAGGGGAATAACGAAAGGGTCCCATATCGGATCCATCGTAGAGACGAAACTTGAGCTCAACTAGTTCTTCCTCCGGCATCTCTCACTCTCAATTCCAATCGCTGATAATAATTACAATAAATGCTTCTTTCGAAACAAAATAAGAATAAGCTTCAAATAGATTCTGCGGGATTCAGACAATAAGAAGCAAAAGGAAAAATCAGACAATAAGAAGCAAAAGGAAAATTGCCAACGTCACAGCAAACCCTATCCCCCAATATTCTCTCTCTCACACACACACACACCCTTTTTCTTTCTTTTGCCAAATCTATCTATGACTATTAACATTTTCTTTTTCTCTCTTTGTCAATGGAGAAATCACAATAACCTTCTTTCCTTATTTATTTATTTATTTATTACTTCTTTGCTTTGTTCCTATTTATAAGATACACATTAAAAATGGTGTTGCATCTTTTTATAAGATTTATATATATTAATTACTATTTAATTAATTAAAGTCATTAGGAAACAATAGTTTATATTGTATTAACTAAAAAATACAAAATATATATTTTTCTTAAAAGTTCACACGTATTTATGTCATTAAAAACAAAAAAATTATTGTGATTTACTTATATAAATTAAATAATAAAAAAATTATATTAAAGGAAATAAAATTATTTATTATATAAAATATTTAAATGTTTGTTATTTATTCATTAAAAAGATTGATAAAATTTATTAAATGCTTGGTAATTAATATTCCTCAATATATTTAGATAAAATAAATTTAAAGTTTGATATTATATAATAATTAGGGGGAAAATATGCTTGTAACATATTATAAAAATTTGTATTAATTATGATTTATAATCAATTGAAAATATAACATTTTTAATGGGTGGGTAGAAATGTGAAATGGGTTCATTCTAAGAGTTCATTTAATAAATTATGTCACCTTGATTTAGTTCGCATTTTAAATATATAATTTTTTTTTCTCCTAATCTTAAGTCGTTAAAATTATTTTTTAACTAACTTAAAAAATAACTAATTAACTTAAAATAAGTATATGTTTTTAAGATTTAGGTTATATTAATTAAATTAATTTTAATATTATTTGATATATAAATTATAATGCATGTATATGATTTAATATTTTATTATAATACTTTTAATTTTTAAAATATAATTATTATTTTATAAAATGGATAGGTTAGATCGAATTTATTCTAGAAAAAGTGGGCTAAGTAATAAAATGGTTTGATTCAATTTATACCACAAAATTCTTTAGTCTAAACTGATTTATTTTAAAAGCTTTTTGGAATGAATTTTAAGATCAGCACATTTAACATCTATAAAAATCTTTAAAAAATATAATATTAATTTAGTTTAACATTTTTTTAATTTGTATATTTTATTTTATTTGAAAATATTCCCGCTAACTTGCTAGCTTTTACGAAAATCATAAATAAACCTTAATTAAAATTTAAAAAAATGTAAAACAAAAGTCGTCTTTTTAGGTATAAACATTTCTCCCAGTGATTGTGGTCAAATTCAAGTATTCAACATGCAGCGAATTGGGATGACAATTCCTTGGTCTTCGATTCTCGTCCACTGAATTTATTTTCTTCTTTTTAAGGAAAGAAAAAGTGAGATTTGAGTTAGTGAATGAATCAGAGGAAGTTGCATTTGGCAATTACTACCGACCAAAGGATCTTTTGTTTTTGCTTGTCTAAACATCAATAACTCAAAGACGTAAAACAATCACAAAGGTAGATTTTAGAATCCCAATAGGTTTCAACTTGTCAATTGTCTTCTAATGATTTTGACAATTCACATTTTGTCCTGCTTCTATTTAACAACTCTATATATTGATAAAATATTAAATTAAATTATTTAATAAAATATTAATAAAAGTAGTTGTAGGACTAGTATAAATTTTGATGGATGTCAAACTATCATAATGTAATGACGAAAGTAGTTCTGATTTTTGTTTTTATCTGAAGGTAAGAAAGGGGAACAAACAAAGGATGACAATAAGAAGGATGGCTTTATGAAACTAGGAACTCCCTCACCATTTAAGTGGGTGTGTTCTTAATAAAATACTAAAAGTTCATAAGAATGAAAATAAAGATAGTTGATTAATTGTTCAAATAGAAATGGATGAATGTGATTATAGGAAAGTGCCATTAATAATTTTGACTAAGTCAAAGGTTTTTTAAGGTATTTAAAAAATCACATCATTTTAATAAATCACTTGATAAAATGAAACAAACACAAGTAGAAAAAAAATATTAAAGATTTAAGTATAGCATAATGACGCATCATTTTTACATTTGTAAATTATATTTGTTTACTTAGAACTAATATCAAACAACATGTCATGTCATATATTTCTCAAGGCTTATAAATATAAACACTATTCTATATTAGAAATATATTATTTAAATATTATATTTTTTTTATCGTTATGGCTAAAATAAAATGATCTCATATAAGGTCTGATTTAGAAATGAAAATTTGAATAGAGCTAAAATATTATATTGAAAATTTTCATAAATAGTTTTAACTAGCTCCACGGGTTGTGTAAAGGTTTTATAAACGCGATTACAGAATACTTTTTAAAATAGTTTTACGTACAGGTAAAAGAAGTATTGTGTGGGTAATAAAAAGAGACCATGGAAATTTTAATGTTTTATACTAGTTCACATGTAATTTAAGTTACATATAATATATTTTAAAAAATAATCATTTAAGAAAGGTCTTAGAATTATGGAAAACAGATTTATAAGACTTAAACAAATTCTGTTAAGATTTTTCATTGAAAACTTGATTCAACCAATTGAATGTTAGGTCAGTCAATTTCAATTTTTTTAATCCTTTTCAAAACTATTGAGTATAAAACAACTGATTAAAACAATAAATCAACAGGTTATTTTTCACTACTTTAAAAAATATTTTTCTTTTAAAAAAACTTGATTGATTCTATTTTAGATTAAGCTAAGGGTGGAATGACAAATTCTAATATAACCAGAACCCATGCCCACAAGCATCAACCCAACCTTCAAGCAATCTTCATGGATTTAGAGACATCAAAGCTTTAAGTTCAATAATTTCTTCCCTCCTTATACTCTTGTATGTTATAACTTTTGCACTAACTTAAAAAAATAAAGTTTTCAAACTTAATTTATGAAAATATTTGTCAGAGTTCATTGACCATTGTAAATCCATTTTCTAACAGCACATCTTTAAATAATACTTGCAAAAAATTACAAAAAAAAAATTCAAAATATAATTCCATCATCTCTTTTAACCATTCTTTACAAAAAAAGTATTTTTCTTCCTTTATCTAAAATTGCTTTAAAAAAAAAATTTCAATTTTCTTTAAAAAGGAAATAAATAATTTAAAATACAAAAAAATTTAAAAACTAAAACCAATTTACCTTCTTATATTACAATAAAAATATAATATTTAAAAGAGCGAATCATCTATATATGTTTACAAATCTTATACATTATAAAAAAATATATATTATTGTAAAATATTGAATAAAGTAAAATCAAGTGAATATAATAACTTATAAATTTTAAAATATATAATTAGCTAGTTTTCCTTTTAAAGAATTCTAGAGATGTTGAGTTAACTAATTATAATTACACTCAATATATAACCTATTGTATATAATTTTTTTTAGTAAAAATAAAGGGGGGGAGGGGGGTACATGGATCAATGTCAAAGGGAAAAAAAAAGGAGGGGAGTAAAGATGGAGTAGGAAAGCACTTTCTAAACTGCTGATTGCACTTAACAATTTGAGGGTGCCCTTAGTATTCCTAAGATAAATTAAAGTAATTGACATCCAATTTAATGGGCTATAGTACGATTTCCCTAAAACTTAATATGAATTGGGTTCCACACAGGCTATTGTTAATTGTACTTCTCCTATTTACTAATTCACTGTCCTTTACTTCTCTTCCCAAAATTACCCTAAAAGGAGACTTCCTTCCTCATTCTTCAATACCTGATTGCCTTCACCCTCACTGGTTGAGCTTAGATGGATCTTCATATCATATTTGTCATCCTTTTGCCCTCACCCTAACTGTTTTTGTTTCTATCTCACCGTTATTTGCTCAATTAGTTGTTTGTTCTTACTGTTTTGGGTTCAGTTCAATCTTCAATGCAGATAAAAAAAAAAAAAAAGTTCAATGTTCAATGATGAGAAATGCATTTATCATTCTAAAAATGTACATATGTTTCCTGTAACACCACCATGACCATAAATTTTCAAGTGACCTTTATTCTCATTTTCATTTTTAACTATATAAACTATAAACTTGATTAGTATCTATTTGACTAAATATAAATAATTTATTTATATCGGTCAAACTTTATTTGGTTTTTCTTGAAAGATTTGTTTTCCTTAATTGTTTTAAAATGAAGGTGATTTTAAGTCGTTTTGGAGTCCTGTTTTTCTAGTATTTGGTATAGTAGAAAGATAATGGTAAATATAAGAGGGAAGTGTTATTAGTATGATTTTATACATTGCATCAGTTTTTATTTATTTATCTTTTATTATTGATAAAAAAGTAACAATTTTAATAAAAGAATTTACCTTTACAAACTATTAAAGCATTTTCCTTCAGATCCTCCTTACTTACTTGCCATTGAAAGGGGTCAACTTGTACACACTTTTTTATCCTCACAACTCTTCACTGTTATCTTCTCTCCATATCAAAGGAAACATCCTCTTTCATGAGTCCCCACTTACCAACACAGTAAAAAGACCAGACTTTAGAACCATTTTGGGACAAAGCCCCAAAACTCAACAAATAGATTAAACAATGAATAAATATGCCATATAACTCTTTAAAAGACAGAAACAAACAGTAAAACTAACTCATCTTTTTTTTCCATTATGCTGCCTTTTATCTTTACAAAGCTCAACACAAACAACCCATAACAAACCCAAATACCACCCAACCCAACCAACAAAACCAAAAATCATAAGAAAACATTAAACTGAAAAAAAGTAGAACAGTGATTAACAGGTCAGTAAGAAGGTGGAAGCAGAAGTGTATCCAAAATGGAACGGAAGAAGGGACTCTCACAAAAGACCACTTCATGCCCTTCCTGATGATGATGAAGATGATGATAATAATATAACACTGTGTGATAGAACCCTTTTTTTAATTTTATTTTTATATATTTTGATAGATGACTAGAGCCAGAGAGCACCAGCTTCTTTGAGGAGAGGGACGAGGGTGCCATTGATGTGGCAGGCCATGACTCTGTCCATGGTTCCCACAAGCTTGCCTCCGATGAAGACGACAGGAACAACAGAGGGAGAGCCTAGTAACCTCATCAAGGCTCGTTCGAGGTCCTTCCCTCGGGGATCCTCGTCCAACTCGTGCACGGTTGGGTTCACCCCCATGCCGCAGAAGAGCCTCTTGATGGCGTGACACATGCAGCACGTGCTCACACTGAATATCACCACCGCATTCTCTGATGCCAGCCTCTCTATGCGTTCTAATGGATCTCCCACCACCGCGTTCCTTGGTGTCACGTAGCTCCCCCACGAAGTAGCTGCTTGGTAGTGCATTTTTCAAAAGAAGAAAGAGTGGTTCTCAGGTGCTAGCTAGCCACACACAGAGAATGAGTATGAGAATGAATGACTGAAGTGAGTTTGGTAACTTGGTTTGGTGTTTGGTGTTTGGTGTTTGAGCATTGATATTTATAGAGGTGAAGAACTAACACTGCCTAATGGGGTGTGCAATATTGTGCTTTTTTACCTGAATATTATTATAATATGGAAACCTGGTCTCACTCTCATCTCATCACTAGTCGTCACCTTATGCCATGTAAGAGAGAGACAGAAAGAGGAGAGAGAATTGCATGTGATTATAGTAACTAACTACTTATGATTAATGGAAATTTCTATTTTTCTGCTTTAGAGTGTCATACTCAATAATGAGGTTTATTTGCTTAAGCTTGGGAGAGGCAATTCTTCCTGCCCATCATTATGTTAGTGGAAAACAGTTTTCTCAATAATTCTCTTTGCTCAAGAGTTAGGAGACAGTATCAATTATATTTTCTTCTTAGCAGAGCCTAGATCAATTAGGGCTAACAAACACAATAAAAAATTGGTATAAGAAAACATATTTTGTTTGACATGTCAAAATATATGTTAATGAACACTACTGAAATTAGGAAAGTAAGAGAGTTATTAATAGAAGAGATAAAGAAAAAGGTAACAGAGAAGACAGGCTTTAAGAAGAGGGAGTTGTTGGGTAATAGACGGCTGAATCCGTCCTAGTTGTCGGCCCTACACTAGCTATGAAAAGGCATGAAACTGGCCATTACAAACCTCTCTTCTCTTCCCTTCTTCATCTTCTTCTTCTCTATTTCTGTTCCTTCCAATTCACACCTTGCTGCATGTGCATTTGCTTTCTTCAGTTTCTATTTCACTATACATTACTCTAGTTTGTCTAGACAAAACGTGATTACTACCTTTAATCTTTCAATTATCCATAACCCTTTCTATGCTGTCTCCTCTAATAAAGACTAATGCTTTTCATTATTACTATTTCTTACCATTTAAGATCTTAAATTAAATAACACCAACTTGTTAAACAAACATTTTATAATAAAAAATATTAATTTAACTGATTTAATGAATAGTTTGATTTTAAAACTATTCTTCTTAGTTTGTTATATTTATATCTCTCAAAAGGAACTTAAAATAATATTTCGTGAAATTTCATTCACCTATATATCATGTAAATCAAGCTACATGCTGATATTTGCGAAATAATTATACTTAAACAAAAGTCAAAATGCAATAAAAGAATTAAGAAAACATGCAATAATATTTGTCAATCTTTCTAAATTCATTATATGTGTTATTTATAGAACAAAACTACCAAATATCTTATCACCATAATCTACTTAATTTGGTTTCATAATTGCGATATAATTAAAGTTTTGATAAATGGATAAACCAAAAGTTGAGAAGATATGAAAGAGAAGGGTCCCAGTTTTTACATGCGGCCTAATATAAGTGTCATATCAACCAGATCCTAAAATTTCAATGTTGGTTAAAAGTTTTTACAAGTATGTGTACTTTACTAATCTGTAATTTTATTTTAAATTTGGACAATTTCTGCGTCAAATTCAATCAACTCAAGGGATAAATGTTCTTTTGTCAACTTAAGACATATTCTTTTATAGATTACAATCTTACTTAGGCATCACAGACTCAAAAGACCTATGCCAAAATATCCAAAGCTTAATTTGGTTTCACAAGTATTTACATATAATATATTATATTATGCCTCTTTAATATCTTTATACTCTTTTTCAGTGGGTACATTTATTCTGGTTTTCACTAGACATGAGGATCAGTGGACGTGGGGAATAAGTGTCATTCTCTTATTCTCCACACAGTAACAATAGTACGATGATCCAAAGTATAATATCTATAAACCACATGCCATTTATTGGATTGGATTGCATTAAGGTGAGCTTCATCAGAATATTTGGTTTCAATTTAAAATGCATAAGAGGAAAATTTACATGCCCATGCCCCATTATATTCTATGAACATAGTAGAAATTTTCTTTTTTCCAATCAATCAAAGTTTTGTTTAAAGATTAATCTATACTTAGTATTGTATCTGCTTTTTATACCAAAACAATTCTGCATGATGTGCATCAAGTATTGTGTTTTTAAAAGGCAGAAAGACAATAAGATCACCAAAATTACTATTGGTAATCATACAGTCTTGTAGATAAGTTGTAATTTCTCAGTAGTAGGCAAAAGTATTTAATTAAATAGAGCACATGCTTTGTTTGTTCCTTTGGCTTACATCATGCATGCATCATTTGTGCCCGGAAATGTACACAGCAGGGTCCAATTTTAAGACACTGCCCTTTTCATCAAATTGGTTCAACACCCTCTGTGAAAGTATAGTTTAAATTTTTCCATCAAGAATGCAAGTTTCGCTTTTACTTTCTTGTCTTTTCTCCTTTATTTTCTAAAAAACAATACAAAGACAAAGTAGCTGGTAATTAATTGCAAACACTGATGTAATTACTCCTGCGTCTGTTACATGATGTTCCCTCTCACAGAAAAGATAATGTTGTTATCTGAAGTATTAATTAATTTAGGAGGGTTTTGTGTTAATTACATAAGGGGAGGAAAGAGGAGGAACATAGACAGAAATGGGCATGTTTTTGGGGTGAGAGGGGACTATGAAAAGGATGAATGAAAATGAGAGATTTATGGGGAAGAAAAAGATAATGATATTATTCGATTGTTGTTGTCGGTTATTTATTTATTTTTTCTGCATAGATTAGTATTACGAGTGGTGACGTGTGTACTTGTATATGCAAAGGCCAAAGTAGATTGATATGAATTACAATGAATCTGTCATTTGGGTCAGCCTTTAAACAAGGGGAGTGTAGGTTGTAGAGTGGTCATGCTCAACAAAGCCTGGTGTCTGCAAAAATAGTGGATATGGCTAGTACAACTCTCTCCTTTCAAGTGACTGAAAAGTTTGAAAGGATTGAAATACCATAACATACTTATACGTGCATTTACTTCTTCCATAGGTCACAAAATTAATATAAGTTATTAGCAAAGAATTCACCTTTATGCCCAAAAGTAAATTAACGGTTTTAAAAACAAATAATCAAGGGAGGTGAGTGAGTTCATTCATGGAATTTTTTACCCAGAGAGAGTGAATGAAAATGAAAAGCAGAGTTCAATATAATAGTGTCTAACTTTTATTCTCAAGATTTTACCATTTCTGGTGGAACAAAGCAAAAGAGTGAAAAAAAAAACTTAAAGGTGAGGAGTGCATAAGCTGGGAAACTTTACATGAAACGTCTCATCAACATGAGAAGAGAGAAGAGAGTAGGACCAATTATTTATGTTCTCTTGATCTCTCCCTTTCTCTCTCTGCATTTCTTCCTTTCTTCTTTGCACCAAGACGCAGGTCTTTTGTTCTTTTATGACCATAAAAAGGTTAAAACAAATAGAAAAGAATGAGTTCCAATTCATGCTACAACATTTAAAACTTTAGCTCCATCATTGGCCTAACAAATAATGAAATTTCTCTTACCTGGTATGACATCATTCTCGTATAAATACTGAAAATTATTCTCTCTACCAATGTTTGCGTTAAGTTCACTTCAAACGCTAATCATAATCACTTCAGACCCATTCATACATGGTAGTCTTCCACTTACACAGTCAAAAGGATGCAAAACAAAAAGAAAAAAAGTACAACTCATACAAAAAAAAATCCAAAATGCATTTCATAAGAAAAGTCTAATCCTGGTATAAAATACCACCAATATTGATAAATTATGCATATTATCTTTAATGAAAAATTGAATGAGCTTAGTAATGTGATGAAGATGAGAGAATTAATGTGAGAGATAATGGTTGTTGGGGAAGGTAATGGCACACAGGAACATGTGGCCGCACAAAGCCGATGTTACTGTTCTGGTATGCTCACGACAACCCAATTGCGTGTCGGCCATTTCTTTATATAACTCATCTCTCTGTTCCTACCTTTCTCAATTGCCTAACCACAAAATTAAATAAATAAAAAATTATGTAGTTGCTACTCATTTTAAGATTACTACCCATTCCCTTGTTATCTTCTTCCTTTTAATACCTTATCATTCAATCCTTCCAACTCAATATTAGGGTTTAAGATTAGATCATTTTAAGAAGAAGTAAATATATTTTATCTCAACAAGTTTAAAATAATATTATATATTTAAAAATTGAATTCAAGAATAACTGTTTCTCTCACTTTCTACAAATTATCACAAAAACTACAGAAAAGGCCCTCAGATTCTTCTTACTTTTTTGTTAGTCTATTCTATTTTTGTTCTGTAAAGATGAGTGAGCATTGTGGGCTGGAATATATTGTATATGCTTTTATTTATTTTTTATTTAGGACTAAAATACTGCTGTAATCTTATCAAATCTGCCATGAATTTCAATATCCCATATCATTTAAGAGAATATAATAAGTAGGTGTGATTTAAAAGAATTAAGAACTAAGGCGAAAACATTCTTAAAAACAAAAGAAATGTATATTTTTATAATAAAAAATGCTAAACTCTGTATAAAAATAAATAAATAAATATATATATATATATATATATATATAATTGAAATCTATACTAGTAAAATGAAGTCAACAAAGATGGATATGCTGTAAAAACTTAACTAAAAGGTATGTTTGTTAGCTTGAAGTTTTTTTCTTTCTTTATTTTTATTTTTTAAATGTAACTATGATATTTGTCTTTAGGATTTATTTTAAATTTATATATAATTTAATATAAATTATTTAATACATTTCAATAAATTTTATGAAAAGAAAGTAATTTTCCATTAATAAGAAAGTGTATGTTTAAATTAAAAGTTTATACAATTTTTACAATAAAATAATATAATATACTTCTTATGTTTTAAATAAATCCATTTATTATGCCTTTGAAGATTATAGTATATTATTAATTTAATTTTCATTAAAAATAATGTTTCAATAAATATTTTTTTATTTTATAATAAAAATTATTTTTCTACAAATTAAAATAGATTATTCCTTAAAATAAAAACTTGCTATTTTTATTTTTAATTTTTAAAATAAATAATTCCCTGGTTATTATTATCTTAAAAAATATAATTTTATGAGTAATATAATTTATCATAATTTAGATGCATTTTAGAGTATATTGAAAAATAATATATCTGTACTTTTATATCTTTAAAAGTTAATATTTGTATAAAAATATATTTTGTATTATATTTAGGCTTAGTGTTTGGTTAATTTGATATTTAGGCAACACAATCCTATGAGTAATGAGTATAGAAATAGTATGATTAAAAAAAAGTTAGAAAAAAGAAGAAGAAAAATAATTGTAAATAAAGTTTTGAATAAAATAAAAGGTAAATTTGGAGTGAGTAGCTTTTTAGTAGTTTGGAAAAAGAGAAGAAAAGGAGTGGTGGAGTGTGAAAGAAATGGGAGACAAGCATGGTTGGATGGCAGGCGTGGGAGTGATAAGTGAGTGTGGAAAGTACAGAATCGCACAAACACAACACAAGCCAAGATATTGGGTGCACTTCTCCTCATTTTCTTTTAGCTTTTCAACTCACTTCACCTCACACATTCACTTCACTTCACTTCCCACTAATCATTCAATTCAACTTATATAATACTTATTTTTTTTTATATATATATATAATAAATATAAAACTGTTTAATAATAAAATAAATGATATTTTTATTTGATTTTACAAAAGTTAAAAGTATGAAAAAACATGTATTATTATGATGTCAAGAAACCAACTTAACTGAATTAATTTGAAATAGATAAACCAAACACAAGAAGAAAGTATAATAATTTGTGTATGGATGGATGTAAAAGATAGTGATTGGTAATGAAGATGAGGAAACTCGTAGGTTATCCATGGAAATAGTGTATGGTGGTGATGGAGGCAGTGAGGACCCACTCCTTAAGAAGAGTAACATCACAATGTTCCTAGTCCTAGGCTAATTAGGATGTTGCCTGCACTGTCTCTCGGTCTCCTTAGCCACTTTCATCTCATCACTCAATTTTGTTATTTATCAATTTTTGTTTTTAAATTCTTTTGGATTTTTGATATATACTCAGCAGACAGGGTTTTGCACACTTGACACTATCGCAGCACGCCCTCAACCAAACCTCACTTAATTAACACATTTTGTTACACTTACACACTCTCTCTCACACACTTACATACCCACAAAGAAAGAGACAAACCCAAGGGAAAAGACACGCCCATACGTAGAAAAATAATGGTGTCGTCATGGCGATGATTTGTGAGAAGCAAAGTCTGACGCAAACCCAACTTTGTTTTTAACACTACAGAAAAAGTAGGACCAAATCAAACCCTACTTCACAAACATCACATATTCAAAACTCTGGTTCAGCCGTTAAAGCATGGGACATGACGGCTTTTCTCAGCTTTTGTTCCTCAACTTTCCTTACCAGCTGACGTTAGCCCAAACTTGACTGCTTTTTCTCTTCCTCCTTATTTCTTATACATATTTCTTCCAAACACACCTTCATATTATAATTGGATACACTTCTTCTCTCTCAAAATCATCTTTTTCAAATTAAATCATATTTTTTATATGTTCCTTCATCAAGATCAATTTATAAAACCATCTCCCACAGATTTACCATAACATTTCTCAGGATAAAAATATTATTATGAAATCATCAAATGAAAATGTCTTAAATATATATAGTGACTATGTTAAAGATATATAAGTCATAACATGATCACATGCATTTTTTATTTATTTATTTACTTCAATTTTTTTTATTTTCTTATCATAATAATATATAAATAAACCATGCAAAATACCAAATTTTTTTCCTAAACATGTGTAAAAATGGATGCTAATTATGTGAATAATAAGTATTTTAATTATTTGTTTCTTTTAAGGTGAGTACATATATGGATACTGCTGTTTATATTTAGTAATTTTTATTTAAATATATTTTAAAATTCTTAAATAAAATTATCAGCGAAGAAAATATTAATAATTGAATATTTATAATTTAATTTTTTAGATTTAATTTTTATTTAGATTTACAACATTAAAATTAGTTTTAAAGAAATTAATTTCATTTAAATTTAATTTAAAAGGGCTAATTTTATTTGAATTAATATTTAAGATCAAAACTTTTAGTTTATATTTGAAATAGTTTCATTTAAAATTTTAAACAAATATCCATAAATATCTACGCGATCACCAAATAATTCACTGTATGTAACAATGCACATAACAAACAACAAACTTTCTTAATCAGAACCAATAACAAATAACTGCTATAGGTATCCCACCCACTATTGTCAAATGGGTTTACTTTAGGGGAATGTGTGAAGACTTGTATAGGAAATGACAGGGATGTAGGTGGAAGATGCACTTAACTGATTCTACATAGTATACACAAAATAATAGATTTTTTTGTTCACTTTACATAATGAGTTATATTGAATACACTATTAATTGATTGATTTATATGGTTTTATAAATAATATTTATCAACTTTAATTTTTATCATCTAACAATAGGAAAGAGATGTATTTGGATATTTATTATTTTTTGCATTGTGTGTATTATATTTTTGTAAGTCCCTGAAAAAGTGTATATAGTATTGTGAGTGCGAGGGAATAAAGGAGTGTTTGTGGTTTGAAGTTTGAAGAGCAACAGCAAACAGCAGCAGCAGCATGCAAGAGTCCCACCCCACCCGAGAAACTGAGCAGAAGAAGTTCCATTCCTATAATAATCCTGAGAGGGTGAGAGAGGGGCTTCAAGACCCAATGCCATGTTCATGCCCCTCTTATTTTTAGGAACCTAATGGCAACTTTTTCAGAATTAAATAAACTGTGTGTGTTCTTTTACAAACTATTTTATTTGAGAGTTATACACATAGAAGCATAAAGCAGTGAAGTCATGTATGCATCTCTCTCAAGGGGGTGTATCGGTGTTGGGATCTGGCGGTGCTTTTGTCTCACCTTGTGTTTCCACACTGTCATTCAGTTTCACTGTTTCAGGGTATGTCTGTCTGTCCATCTGCTGTTTGGGAACCCAAATATCATATCCTCATCAAGGATTGGTGCACTTCCCTTTCACTCAACACAATGGTGCTTAATTTCTCAGACAACTTTCTCTTTCATGCCTTCCAAACTCCAAAACATAACCATCCATTTTGCACAACATGTCTTGTTTAGTTGAAGCCTGCAGGGACGCATGCATGCATGCCACATGCTATGCTCAAATACATGCACATATGTAATAATGTATAGTGCACACACAAAGTGCATAGTATTAATTCTTTTGAGTTTATCTTTAAGCCAATGGAAACCAAAAGGGTATTTTTTATGTCAGGTAAAGGGTTTGTACATGAGCACTTGAAGAAAGTAAGGGAGAGAGAAAAGGAGGGCTAGGAAGGAAGACTATATATAGATAGATGGATAGATAGAGATCTTTAGGGTGGGACTTGACTTGAGAGAAAAAGTTATAGGTCACTCTTATTTTGTATCCCCAACAAACTTTTGCTACATCTCTCAACAACTTTTTATTTTCTATATTGCAATATACCTATGGGTTTGGTCCTAATTAGTAACCCTTGAAATGAAGGCGTGTTATAATCCCCAAATTCATGGGAACTCACATTTGACCCTTGTTTTGACTAGAAAAAGTAGAGAGGGAATGAATAATGTTGATGACGGTCAAATTAAGACTCCAAGGCGCGTATCATGTCTACATGTTCTTTATGCTGTCCATGTTATGTTATGATCAGAGAGTGTGGACAATACCCCTCTTCCCTGCCCCCTGCCATATCCACTGCCCCCCTTCTACTTCACCTTGCTTTTAGGCTTTTACTTTCTTCACTCTTCAAAACTTCAACCAACTCATATAGATGATATACATATCACAATACACATTCTCATTCTCATCACCATGCTGCATCCTTCTTCCATATATTGATTAAGGTTTATGCATCAATAAGCACATTTATTCCATTTATTTATTAAAAAAGTTTGAAACAAATCCCTACTTTTAATCTTATGGATCAGTGATGTTTTAAGTATTTTTCTCAAGTCCTTTATAGAAAAAAAAAACACTACAAATTTAATTTTCAAATTAGAAAGAAATTTATCACATAACTTTTAAAAAGTCGTTAAAAAAAAGTACTTGACCAAAAGCCATTGTTATAAAACTATTGTGAAGGAAAAATCACTATATCACGGATATTGACGTTGAAGATATTGTCATAAACATTTATTTTCATCATAAAATGGATTAAAGCCTTATAAAAAAATAAGAAAGATATTTATCTTAATTGACGTTTTAATATATATATATATATATATATATATATATATATATATATATCACTTTAAAGTAATTATTGTCTATGTAAGGATTGAAAAAAATAGTCTTAAGGTAAAAGTGGTATAACTATCATCTCTCTAAAAAATTCATTTTCCTTTTCTTTATTTTCTCTCTAAGATTCTGATTTACTGGCTCATCAGTTTGACAATTGGAGTCTGCCATCAGACTCCTGTCAATGGATACTACAAGACTATCTGATCATAATCTTTAATAGACTAAGTTCATTTTTGTTTTTCTCTTTGAGTCAAATTTTGAACTTGTTAGGTTTATCTCTGCATAGGCTTTGCATGTGACTCTTTTAGCTTTAGGATTAATCTATGTTAGCTCAGAGTCCTAGTGTTATAGTTAGATTTTTTTATTAGGACTTTGTGGTGCAGGTTAAACTATCCTTGAACTTTTGGTAGGTTTGAAGCTTTAAGTGAGCATCTGCTCAATTTTAGGTAATGGAAGCTAGTTTTAAATTTTCAATAGAACCTTAGGCTAGAAAATCTAGATGTGGGGGTGATGTGGTCACCAGTTCCAAATTTTGTTTGGAGGATTGATTGTTTATGAGTAATGCAAAATTTGAAATAAAATGTGAATATGTTGATTTTGATATGGATGATTTATGGTAGATGCTTTTGTTTGAATTTGAAAAATTGGTTGATTTGTGTAGTTGATATAGTGTAAGTTACTTTTGAAGTTAAATGAGTTATTGAAATTGTTTTTGTTTGACTATGAATGATGAAATTATGCAAATTTCTTTGCATATCTCGCTCAGGCAAGCTAATTCTCACTTAAGCGAGAGTAGAATGGAAAGATGGGGGTGCTCTCGGGTCCATAATCTCGCTCAAGCGAAATTGGGATAAGTTTTGGAAGTGCTTTTGGGTTTACTCTTGCTCAAGCAAGAGGATTTTTGCTTGGGCGAGAATGGGTCTCGCCCAAACGAAAAAATTTTCGCTCAAGAAAGTATAAAAAAACTTAAAACTTTGTTTTTGCTTTTGAAAGCCTAGTTTATTGTTGCTTATTGTTTTTAAGTGAAAAATGTAAATTTTATTTAAAAATATGATTAAAGGAACTTATTTATGTGTTTAAGTGAATTTTAAGATATATTTGGATTGTTTAGAAAAGTTTAAAATATTATGTGATTGAATGGTGTATTGATGTGTTACATGAGCTATGGTTTGTGTGAAAGTGTGATAAAGACATATCATTTTCAGGAAAGGAAATACCATGTTAAGATTGTTGTTAGGGAGTATTGATTTGTTAGGCCCGTAATGAGATTGATATAACGGAATCACATATAAGAAGTTATTCAGATGGTGAAAGTCGAAGAAGGTTCATATGACTTTGTCTGCGGTTTGAAATATAATTTGGTCTTTAAGGTCATATGAATTTATCCTGTCATATGAGATGATGAGATATTGAGATGTTTATGCGCATGGTTGTGTGGATTCACAACGAGTAGTGTACAGGCTAGACCTCGGTCATCGGCCTGAGAGAAAGACATCGGACATCGGACATTGGTGGACTGATAATAATGGTGGGCCACGTAAGCTAGGTCCCACAGATTGCATGAGTTAACATGGGTTAACACCTAGATACCATAAAAGACCTAAGTCATGAGAGGATCATGCATGAGGTGTGTATGGTACATTCAGGTACGACACAAACAAGTGTTCCCTGGAGGCGCTAAGGCCTGTTAGGGTTAGGGTTTCCAGGGAAAGACTGCATGCATGGCACGTGAATACTTAGGGCACCAAAGGAACAGATGATGTCGCAAGTGCTGGTACATGAGTAGGTACCTTGGCGGCTACACTGTTAGGTCAATGCACTCCAAAAAAGGGAAGTTTTATGCGCCAGATTACGCTAAGATTGTGTAATAGCGGCGCAAGGACATTCTCCCAGGAATCCTAAGCCCACTAAGAGACGTGGGAGCATCGCAGAAGTAACCCTAGTTACAACCTATAAATAGGGTGGTAATAACCCTAGCAAGGTACACCATTTCTAAGACTGAAACTACTTATACTCATTACTGTTTCTTTAGCCCTTACTGACTTGAGCGTCGGAGTGCAAACGACCGCTAGGGCGCCCTTTGTCTTTGCAGGTGAGAAGTTCTTCAACCTAAGGAAGTTCGATTCTCAGGTGGACACAGGCGTGCCAGAGACTGCTGTTTGAGTCAACCGGCAATCGAGTCAACCGGCGGGAACAAGTAATATGTCAGATACAGGTCTCATAATGCTAATTTCAATACACGAGTCTTCCATAAGTATAGTCAAGTGTCTATGTGTTGTGAGTCAGTAGAAGTCTGACATGAGAAAGATGAATTGTGAATTTTGATAGACACTCGATGGTTATGTGGAAATGCATGAGAATTGATGGCTTTATGTGGATATTTAAAGTTATATAGCTTTAGGGTTCATCCATTATACACATAATTTGGTGGGAAATTCAAATGGAAAAATGTTTGAAAATAGGCACCTATTTGAGCTCACAAGGGAGGCGTGACATGGTATGCATCATGTGACTCAAATTAGGTCTAAAGGATCGGCCAAGGTTTAATTAGGAGTTTCTAGAAACCCTAATTTAACCTAGGTTGGTTTTTAGATGCCTAAATTAACCCTAATTACATTTAAGAAAAATTACAAGTAAAATTCCTATTCTACTTTTGACAAAAATAAATTCTACTCTACACTAGGTTTATGACATTTTTTAATATGTATAGGAAAGTTTCTCTGCCATCAGTAGCAAAGTCCTAGTCTTCTTGGATCTTCCTTGTCATTAATCTAGTTGTTGGACCTAAGCTTGACATTCTTCCATAATGGCTAGTTTTTCTATACATTTACAAATAGTGGAAAATCAACTACAAAGAAATTTCACATTTTACAAATATTTGTCTAGGGCTGCATAAGACAAAAACATAAATTCCACCAAAAAACCTTGTGAAAAATTCCTTGAAATAAAATAATTAAATCGAAAGATTAAGCAACTTCATCCAATTCGAAAACAAGATATTATTTCTGGGGGATATCTTGCCTATAATTTTCTTTATCTTACTTTTCTTGTATCATTCTCACTCCAACCTGTTGGCATATTTCAATCTTCTTTTAAAAAAGAGGTATGGCTATGTTTTTCATTTACATTGTTTTCTCCATTTCTTGTGGTGTTTCTTTTATCTGTTTTAGGTAATAAAAACCACAATAAAGGTACCATACAAACTAATTTGTTTGTTTTCAGTTTACATACCCATCAAACTTTATTCTCTTCCATTCTACTTGTGTTTGCTATCTTTTTGAGGTGGATCCACGAACCGGGTGGATATTGACTTTAGTGTTTACAAATAAGGTGGCACATTAATCAGATTTGAGGACAAATTATTTTGAAGGGGGGAGCATGATGGAGGACCATCAAGCCACCATATATAAGAAAAAGGACAGAAGAATTGTCTGTATAAATAGTAGAATAGTCATGTATAGGACTTGTATTTTGAACTTATTTCAAGAGTACTTTGTAAATAAATCAAAGACACTCTTAAAATCCTCACTTGTCACGCAAGCAAGGGTCTCTATAGCATCTTAAGAGGAACTACACAACACCCCTTAAGCCACTAAATATCACCATAATTAAGCTTGCTTAACTGGAGTTATGGTAGCTTAAGAAGTAAGCTACCTTCATTGTCTTCATCTATAAATAGCCAAATAAACACCATGTATTTAGATTTGCATTAATTGAATGAAGTGTTCATAATTTAAGCTTATCCTCTCCCAAATCTTCCTTTGCTAGAGAGCCTTCCAAGCTTAGTGAAAACCCTGGAAAGTTGGCCTCACCTTGTTCTACCTCGTAGAACCTAAATCACTCTCAAACCTCATCAATTCACTCTCAATCTTGGTGCAAACCTTCAACAATTCCATGAATTCTCCAGTCCATCTTGATGGCATTCCTATGAGCTCTTCTTGGATTTTTGTTGATGATGGTGCGGAAGCTTAATGGATGAGAGTGGAACAAGGTCCTCCTAAGAGGTGTGGTGCATGAGAGGTAGTGAAGGTTGGAGTGGTTCGGCCATCTCCATTTGGGAGTGAAGTTTGAAGACTAAAAACCTAATTCTAGAGAGAATTTGGCAAGGGAGTAATTTGAATGGCACTTGGGCAGCATTTCATTACTCAAAATAGTCTTCAAAATACAAGGTGTAGGCTCCTCCTTTTATAGGCTAAGGAGGACCATAATGCAACCCTAATGCTAATCAAAATGAAATGCAAATTACATCACATGGAGCACATGTCCGACCATGTGGAGAATCCTTCTAGAATGTGACCAAATCTTTGCCAAATCTAGGTCAAGTCTCATGAAAACAAGATTATGCTATTTACACTACACTTAATACTAAGCCACCCTTAATGGGCCTTCATGTAGCATATACAAGTTGCTTTTTCTCCCATCCGTGGCTTGGCACAAGGCTCCCATCCGTAGCTTGGTCATGGACCTAGTAAGAGGTCCTAGACGCTCTCTCATTCCTTCTAGACGCTCTCCACCTTGTGCTAGACGCTCCCCACTTGGCTCTAGACGCTCTAGATTTGGCTCTTGTCTTTCATGGGGTGTTGAGCTTGGCCCTCTTCCATCATCCCCTCCCCCTTGGAAAGGATTTGTCCTCAAATCCAGTTCGTCCTCGTCTTCATTGGTACCTACAAATGGAGATAGATCAATTACGTTAAAAGTATCATATACTCCATATTCAAGAGGTAGGTCCAATTTGTATGCATTGTTGTTGACTCTCTTGAAGACTTGAAAGGGTCCATCACCTCGGGGACTTAGTTTGGACTTCCTTTGAGTTGGAAGTCGGTCTTTTCGAAGGTGAAGCCAAACTAAGTCTCCTTCCTCAAAAATTATTTCTTTCTTCCGTTTATTGTTGTATTTTGTATACTTTTCATTTTGTTGTTGTATTTAGATTTTAATCTTCTCATGCATTTTCTTCACAAAATCGGCTTTGATTACTATGCACAAATTCTTGTGGATTAGGAAGAGGTAACAAATCCATAGGTGTGAGAGGATTAAATCCATATACGACTTCAAAAGGAGAAGCATTAGTAGTCTTGTGGACTACTCTATTGTAAGCAA
>Ga0123342_1003371_pt1 | contig 25657 bp, 11 predicted proteins | sample Turbeawhitnodule_FD_89960 | JGI IMG/M metagenome (GOLD analysis project Ga0123342, IMG submission 89960) | Root nodule microbial communities of legume samples collected from Mexico - Turtle bean Mexico white nodule | ecosystem: Host-associated > Plants > Roots > Nodule | place: Mexico: Nepantla...
ATTAACCTCCCATTGATTGCAATTGATTGCGGCAATTAACCTCCTATTGATTGCAATTGATTGTGGCAATTAACCTCCCATTTATGCCAAGATAACGGTAAAGGTGAGTCATAAACCCACACAACCATATTTAGATATTTAGTTATTCTAAAGTATAATATTCATATTCATTAAATATGAATACGGGTGATATTCAAATTTATAAATCGTGAATCAAAATCGAAATTCAAATAAGTATTTTTTATATATTAATTTTTGTTTTAAATTATCAAGGTATTTTATTTTTTTACATCGTAGTGTAGAGATTAAATATGTAATCATAAAAATAATTTTTCAAAATAGTAATTTTGAAAACTTCTTTTTTTTTTTTTTGCTTTAATGTATCTTTCCACTAAGCCCATGCATAGTGGGATGAAGCTTTTGGCAGCCACTGCAGTTGGGCGTGCTTGCTTTTCCTGAGATGGAAAAAAGTATGTAGCTATTAATAAGTTATAATGTTTCCAAAATTAATCTATTAGTTTAAATTTATAATTAGAATCCTATAAACAAAATAATAATAATAATTAATTAATATATAAAATAACAAAACTAAGTTATTAATATTAAAAATAGCACATGTTTAATATTCAAATTATACAAAAAGAAATCAAATCAAATATATAATAACACTTAAATATAAGTTTTAACTATGTAGAGTTATATTATCTAATAGTGTAAAATTGAAATCCAGAATATAAGATGTAACATATTTTAGATTAGTTTTAAAGAAATAATTAAAATAATATCACATTACAAATATTTTTTCTAAAAGAAATTTCACTGGTCTGTAGAGATTTTCCTGGTTTTGATTAATCACTTATTTAAAATTACAATAAATTTTGAAGATAATAAAAGTAACATTTTATTACATTAAAAATATTCACATTTAAATCTAACCACTTTTTAATGTAATTAATATTTCTCTTTTTAAGAAAAATCAATTGTGGTACTAATTTCACTTTAAGATAACAAATAATTATTTTTATTTTTAATTTTTTATTCATTATTCGGAATAAAAATATTATAATTATTTTGAAAGTAATTTTCTAAATTCTAATTTGTTTGTGTCAACTAATTTTATTTTATATGCTTTAAACGTACAATTTTATAAAGTACAATTTTATAAAGTACAATTTTATAAAGTACTTAAAATATGTTTTATTATATATATAAATTATTTGCAAAAAAAAAATCATATAACACATGAACTATTAGTCAATAAGAAATTTTAAAATAAAAAATGTGTTTCACGTGAATTAGTAACTTAAAATTGAACTACGACAAATTAGTAAACAATTTTTATTAAGATTTATACATGACATTCATAGTTACACAATAAATACACAAATTAAATGTAAATATGATATAACAAAATAAATCAAAACAAGTCAATTACTAACAGATCTTAAAAGATCTAATTTGGTATCTCTTAAAGTTACTTTCTTTCAATTTAGATCTTTACTTTTAATTAGTGTGTAATCTTCTATTAAAAAGAAGTAACTTATTTAATAGGCGTATGCTCTATTAATAATTAATAGAGAAATTTAATAAAATTATTTACAATAAAGTTAAAATTACTGAAATATTTATTTGTAGTTCTTAAAATCGGTAGAAAAAAAATTACATTTTAAAAATTAAATAATATTAATTAAACTCTAAAAAATAACATAACTAACTAGACTTGTAAAATATACCTATCTAAACAAATACACTTTAACTCTTGATACTTTTGGGAATCATTTCGATAAACTTTTAGCTACAACAAAACCCAATCTAACCTTCCCTTTATTTGTACTATTTTTGTTCAATAAAAAGTAGAAAATTTTCATTCAATGAGAATTCAATAGTCATTTACAAATACATATCACAGATTAAACACTATCATTGATAAGAATCATTGAGAACATTATCAAATACAAATATGTAATTATATATCTGCCAGAGTAACTTTCAAGTTAGTGATAATCGATTCCTATTCTACATCTTCAAAATCTTACAAGCATAAAGAAGATTTAAGGTACTTCGAAAATGTTTGAAGCAAATTTATATAATTCAAGCATCAAGCATGTCATTTTTTCATCACTCACCAATTACTGAAATTGCATTCTCTTAACAAACTTTGAGAGTGCTTCTTCAGCAATGGTAATATTCTCATAAAGAATTCAGAAAATTTATGGGTTTTGGCTTACACAACAAGAAAGTGACTTCACTAAAAAAAACATGATGAGAAAATAAAGGTTTCACTTTAATGAGTAAGTTTTGCATATTGAAAATTTTCTCTTAGGATTCATAAGGGACAAGGATATTAAATTCCAGCATGTGTTCTGCATCATCATCCATATCCTTTTTCTTCACTCCATCATCACTGTAGGAATAACACTTAAATGTTCAAAACATTCACATTGGTACATCTTTTAAGAACAAGAAGATAATCCAATTGGAAGAAGCAAACATGGCCCACTCCATTTACTGCACTCTGCATAAAGAATTGAGTGTTGAAATGAATCAGTTTATTTTAGCTTTTACGTATTATAATGTCTTCATTTCAAAGTTTTGCACAAAGTATTAATAATTACTTGAAATAAACAAATTCACACACACCTTTACAAAGTTCCCCACCACTTTTCAGAAGAACAAGTCAACTTTCACTAACCAAGCACTAAAACCAAGTTATATACAAGTGATATAATTATTCTTTACAATTTCTCAAACTTTCTTCCTTCTACAGGTAAAAATTATTGATTCCCCACAACAGTGAAATTAACTGAATTTGTAAATGGAATACAAAATGAGAACAGTTCCAAAAAAAATCTTCTTTATATAATTGGCTTCCTTCTCAGAGACTCTTGTCCCATTTTCCTCTCAGGTAACTCTGCAAGAATGAACATGGAAGAGAAAGTAAAGTACCATTTTTTCTCTTCCTTGCTAACCTTCTTCATGTGTTTCTGTGTTTGTGCCGCTTACACTGAACCACTCAAATCCCAAACCCTCATTCTCCGTAACCTCCCCAACCCACCCACACTCTCTTGGCCCGAATCCACCACCTTAGGCTCCGATTCGGAACCCGACCCGGACACCATCTCCGTTAACGTCCACCACATAGACGCGCTCTCTCTCAACAAAACCCCCTCCCAACTCTTCCACTTTAGGCTCCAACGGGACGCCGCTAGAGTCAAAAGCCTCTCCTCCCTCGCCGCATTGAACCAAACCCGACCTACCACTTCCGGGTCGGGTTTCAGCAGCTCTGTCATTTCGGGTCTCGCCCAGGGTAGTGGTGAATACTTCACGCGCCTAGGCGTGGGAACTCCTCCGAAGTATGTCTACATGGTCCTTGACACTGGAAGCGACGTCGTTTGGCTCCAATGCAAACCCTGCGCCAAATGCTACTCCCAAACCGACGAAATCTTCGATCCCTCGAAGTCCTCATCTTTCGCCGGAATATCCTGCTCCTCCCCCCTGTGCCGCAGCCTTGACTCGCCGGGATGCAGCAGGAAAAGCAGCAATTGCCAGTATCAGGTTTCCTACGGCGACGGGTCGTTCACGTTCGGCGATTTCTCAATGGAAACCCTCACATTCCGACGAGCCCAAGTCCCGCGTGTTGCCCTCGGCTGCGGCCACGACAACGAGGGCCTCTTTGTGGGCGCCGCAGGTTTGTTGGGCCTAGGTCGCGGTGGGTTGTCGTTCCCAACCCAAGCCGGAACCCGGTTCAACAACAAATTCTCCTACTGTTTAACCGATCGAACCGCTTCCGCCAAACCGTCTTCAATTGTGTTTGGCGACTCGGCCGTTTCGCGAACCGCGCGGTTTACTCCTATAATTAATAACCCTAAACTAGATACCTTTTACTATCTCGAGTTACTCGGTATTAGCGTTGGCGGCGCGCCGGTTCGGGGCATTTCGGCTTCACTCTTTCGGCTTGATTCGACCGGGAATGGTGGAGTGATTATTGACTCGGGGACTTCCGTGACCCGCCTCACGCGACCTGCTTACGTGGCTCTCAGAGACGCGTTTCGGGTTGGAGCTTCTCATTTGAAGCGCGCGCCCGAGTTCTCGCTTTTCGACACGTGTTATGATCTGTCGGGGATATCGGAAGTTAAGGTTCCAACCGTGGTGATGCATTTCCGCGGTGCCGACGTGTCGTTTCCGGCGGCGAATTATCTCATTCCGGTGGATAATAGCGGCAGATTCTGCTTTGCTTTCGCCGGAACGATGAGTGGGCTTTCTATTATTGGGAACATTCAACAGCAAGGGTTTCGGGTCGTGTTCGATTTGGCGGGTTCTCGGGTCGGGTTTGCCCCAAGAGGGTGCGCGTGATGGAATGTGATGCGAGTAGGGTTTTGGGAACAACTCTTTCCCTCTACTTTCTTCTGTTTCTCTCTTTTTTTTACTATTTATGGGAAATTAGTAGACCAATGAAGATATTAATTTTCATCGTTTTACCTAATGACATGTTGATTAGTGGTAAAAAAAGAGTGATTAGCTCGTTAAGTGCTTACAAATTACTATGTATTGATGTTGCTTATAGTATTTCTTATATATGCATTATAAAATTAATATGAAGGGAAAAAAATAGGATCCCATTTTACTAAATATTGTTTATTTTCAATTTAAAAAATGACACCAAATTTGTACTAGAAATAGCAACTTCTAGTAATGTAATAATCTAAATTTGATTGTGTAAAAATATTTCACTATAATTATATTTTAATTAAATTGTAATGAAAGTGTTTAATTATGAAAATGTAAAAATATGATATCATCTAAGGAAGGTAGAAAAGAGTGTGTGAGATTGTGAATCGTCAATCACGGAGGTCATCTTCATTATTTTCCGCTGAATCATATGTTGACTATAACGTGAAGAATAATGACAATTATACGTTTTGTTTTTTTAATTAAATTATAATAAAATATATTAATATAAAATGTACATGGCTAATAATTTAGGAGAAATTAAAGGTTATATTAAATAACACTTGTATTGACCGACGCATGAGTTGATTAAGTCAGTAGAGTTAATCAACAATTAAGGGTTGTTTAACACAATCCTAAACACGAACTAACGTTCTAATCCGGCCCACTAACAAATGTCCATTAATGTAATATAAATAGCACAAACCCCAAGAACCATGTACGTCATTATCTACTGTACTCTGACACTCAATGGTCGACACTCTAACTGACTTGAGCGTTGAAGTGCCTATTGTAAGTTCCATTTCCGCCTATGAGACCGTGACTGACCGAAGAGAGTGGAAGAACAACCGTTCTCTAGATCCCACCACCCTTTCGATAACACCACTCATCCTCCCTTTAGTTTTAAAATTGATATTTGTCTTTATTATGTTTTAATTAAATCTCCTCTCTTCTCTAATGTTTAAGCATTTATCTTTTCTATAAATTGAATAAATTATATTGATTTTTTTAATATTTTTAATAAATTGATATTCCTTTTTATTTTATTTTAAAATATTATATTGATAAAAAATTAAACAAAATTTTAAAATAGAACTTTAAAAGTAAAAAAAAAATATATGAAATATCAATATCATTTTATTTTATTCAAAACAAACATAAAAAATGAATATTTATTTTAAAATTATGAGTGGATTTATTAGCATTTTAAGAAAAAAAAATGTAACTTTTCTATAATTTATTCTTCACAATATTATACCTATGACTATTGTTAATCAAAACTTCTTTTTATTAAATGTTATTTAAGAAGGAAATTTATATATTAAGATGCACTTGATGAACTAGTTATATAATTTACTATGATAGATATCCTATCAGACAAGTTTACTTTAATAATATTAAAATTACTTAAATATAAAATCTAGATAACAATCTAACAAAAAGAATTTAAAAATAGTAAATAAATTATATTAAATCAGGCTTTTTATCTAAATTTTAGTCAAAAACATCTCAGAATTTTTACAGACAAAATTGATCATGAATTAAAGTTTACAACCAAGATTTGCCCTGATGATTTGCATGAAATAGGTTTTCCTTCCTATAGTAAATTTCTAATCAATTTAATTCTTAGATGTTGTACACAGTGATTAAATTCATTCACAGAAACTAAATTAGCACAAAGTGGGAAAAAAATTCATGTTAGAAATATTTTTTATACTAATTAAAAAAATGTTTTGTTATCTTCTTAAACATTTTGTTCTGTAATTATTTGCATGTAATTAGTCTGATGCAAAAAAGTTGAAAAGTAATTGAAACATGGCCTTTCAGAAACTGAGAAAATTAAAATGGCAAATGGTTAATTAGAAGATACGTTAGGAAAGAGCACAGCAATTATTTTTTTCCATGTCTTTTGATTCTAAAACCTGTGAAAGAGACTTTTTATACCGGAGAAAGCACCAAGTCACTGCAGAAGTACAAGTACATTTCATTTTTATTTTTTTCAAATTCCAACATCAAACACTCACTTCTTCCTTCTCTTTCTTTCTTCAATCTCTTGTACAAATTTCTTAAATGTGTTCCCAAAGCAAGTTCAAAAAGGACAAGTTTTCTTAAATAAAGACCAGATTTTGAGTATCTTCTTTCTAATAAAAGTACGGAAATAATTTGAAGTTTAAAGGATTTAAATTGTGTTATTTTTTCTACCGGTTCGGTATCGGACAAAAGATGAAGGTCTCGATGTCTGAAGTGTTAATCGACATGATCAATTTATTAAGTCTAATTGAAGATTAATATGACCAAACAATGATTAAATATTAGATAATACGTTCTTAATTATGATTCAAAATTTTAATTTGACTCAATGACAAAAAGTTCATGATAATCACGTCGAGAAAAATGTACGTCATCATCACACATTGATTACACCAAATACCAAATATCAAGATCTTACTTAATGGTTAGAGTGTCTTTTACAAGTATCATTCGAACTGAGAGTTTTTAAAAAAGAGAAAACAACAAAAAAAAAGAAAGGAAGTCGTTCAATAAAATAAAGACGATCAACCGATCAAGAAAAAATGTTATAGTTCTCTCAGTTCTATTTCCATACTAGAACACTTTTAGAGCTTTATTTAAAAATAAATTATTGAATTTTAGAATTTATAATTTAGAAATGTATCTGTAATAAAGTGCAAAACATGTTGAATAATTGAAGGAGCAAGGATGAACATTCGTAAAAATTCTAAATGTTGTTTGTTTGGAGAAGACGGGCCGACGCAAGTTCATGGTACTTTAATTATAGAGCGTATAAGACAAAAGTGTTGGATTCAATAAAATATTATGCTTTGCATTGAAGAACAGTGCCCAAGACTACCATTATTTCTTTTTGTCCAAAAATATTCTCACTCTTAATTAAATTCTTACGACTCTGAACTAGAGACAAAAAAACAAACAGATAATTTATTCAAAAACAAATCCCTTCTTTGCCGCATTATTAACCTATAGTCACATTTTTTCTATAAACTTATTTTCATACTTGGTGCAAGAATTCAATTTTATTAGGTAGATCAAACTACCTAATAAAGAAAAGGCTACGATTTTAATGGTATTAAAATTTCGTAAGGATTTAATATTATGTTTTATTTGTATTGGAGAATGAATTTGAGAAAGAAAAAAAATTATGAATTGATAAAAAAAAAGTGAAAATTGAGATTATTTAGATTAAAAGGAAGATAGTGAATTTGAATAAAAAATAGTAGATGATTTGATTCACACGGTATAATTATTTTTTGCATTAATATATTTAAAAAGTAATATGCAAAATAATATTTTAAAAATAACTTAATTGATTTAATGCACTATTTTAATATTTTTACTTTAATTTACTTATTTTATTATAAAAAATATAAATATTAAAATAGTAATCGACTATATAATTTTATATAACCAAATATCTTTTTGTAATGCACAGTGTTTCTCCGCAAATCATTTCGAAGTTTAGGTTATAAAAAATTTGTCATTTTTCCGTATTCTTTTAGCTTTTAAAATTTTGAAATCTGCACTTTCTTTCCATTCCATCCACTCCAACTTTCAACACTTGGAAACAAACAGGCATTTAATAATACAAGAGAAATATTAGTTGTACATGAATTTTTTAAATATTTTTATGCTAAAAGTAGCATATAATAAAGGAAAAATATTATATATGTACTCGGTAGATTGAGAATTCTTCACACACAAAAAGCACACCACTCACTTACATAAAAAAAACAATTATTAAAATTAAATGGATAAATATAATTATATGAATAATATATCATTAGAGTTAATGAACATATTAATCCAAACCCATACAAATCAAAATTCATTATCACATTTTACGGATTTAGAAAATATCCCATAACATTAATTATTCATTAATAGAGACACTAACTTAAATATGGAGTGTCTTTATATGTATACTCATTTCACACTAACTCAGTTGAGAACATATTAGTCTTTTTAGATGTAGAATCTTGATTTTTTTTTTTTTTATATAGAATACTGGAATCCAGAAAGTGAAAAACAAATCATAAATGAGATGACTAAAATAGACAGAAAAGATAAATGAAAAAAATGTGAATACAAAAGAAAAAAAAAACTTTAAAGATAAGATGAAAGTTGATTAAATGGTCAAATTAGATGAAGAAAAAAGGAACATCACAATCTAAAAAACAAACAGTAAATGACATGAACATGAACATTTTAATGACATGAACATCACAAACAGTAAACAAACAGAAAAAAGGAATATTTTTTTTTGTACTTACAGATTATTTGCAAAAAATATTATTGAGTTTGATATTCATATTTTAAGAAGTATGTTGATTTAGTTACAGTTAACTTTAAGAAAAAAATATTGGATTTTTAAAGAAAAAAAAACTTAATTTACGTTTTTTCAATCAAATTCATCTACATAAAAATATTGGACTAAAACCATATTTTAGAGGTAGTTAATTGTTGATTTAGATTATTAATTAATCTTTAACACTTCATAAATTATGTAATTTATGTGTGACCATTTTAAGATAACAAAAACGACGTAGTGCTTGTTCAGTGCAAGGCGTTATCGTCTTGCTTGGGGTTTATCTGCAATCTCCATACACAGTTAAGCAAAAAGCTTCATTAAACTTAACCATGCTCTCACCATTTCTTTCCTTGTAACCTTGTTTTTCATCCATGGACATTCTCAGAATTTCAAACCCCACCAACTTTTCAGTCCCCTCTTTCTGCCACCCCAAAACCCTAAACCGCAAATTCTCACCAAACTATGACAAACCCACATCCCCATTTCGCAGAACCCCATTCCCACTTTACCTATCACGCTCCACCGCCGTAAAATTTCAAACTTGGGCGCATTCCGGCCGCCCCACCAAGCGCCGCAACTCCCTGAGGAAGAAGATTCTCCGCGATCACAAGGTAATCCCTAATCAGATTCCCAACGACCCTCTTTCTGTTTCTGGTAATGGCGTTGAAGAGAGTGGTGTAGGGGTTCAGGGGGTTTCCGTTGTTGACAGTGTGGTTGAAGCTGAAAAAACAAAGTCCAAGCTTTTGGGTGAATCTGTTTTGTGGAATAAGTTCGAGAGTTGGGTTGACCAGTACAAGAGAGATATTGAGTATTGGGGTGTAGGGTCTGGTCCTGTGTTCACTATTTATGAAGATTCCCTTGGAGGTGTCAAGAGGGTGTTTGTTGACGAAGAAGAAATTTTGAAAAGAAGCAAGGTTAGGAGGGATGTGATTGGGGACTTCCCTGAAGTGAGAAGTAAAATTTTGAATGCTAAGAAAATGGCTAGGGAGATGGAGAGTGGGAATAATGTGATTGCAAGGAATAGTTCTGTGGCTAAGTTTGTGGTTCAAGGTAAGGAGGAGGGTGGTTTTGTTAAGGCTGTCCAAGGTTTTGTTGCGAAGCCTCAATTGCTTCCTAGGCTTTCCAGGGTTGGGAGGTATGTGTTATATGGGTTGGTTGTTATGTGGGGGGTGAAGAAGTTATTTGCTTTTGGAGAAGGAGATAAGGAGGTGGAGTATACAGCACGAGAGAAGGAAATGATGAGGAGGAAGATGAAGGCGAGAAAGGAGAAAGAGAAGTTGGTGAAGGGTGCTGTTGAAGTTATTGTTGAACCTTCGGAGACTCTGATGGTGGACATAAAAAGGCCTAAGTTAGATAAGGAACAACTAAGGAGTAATATTTTGAAAGCTAAGGGATCTTCTGATAAACTGGTAGTACGTGATTCGTCTGATAAAATAAAAACTATATCCATGGAGGTAGATTATAAAGTTCAAGAAATAAAAGAAATGGCTAGGCAGGCACGGGAAATTGAGGGAAGAGATAGTGTTGTAGTTAAGAAGGATTTGGAAATGGATGATTCGGTGATTAAGAAATCATCTGATGATAATGAATTCATTAAAAAGAAGATCGAACAAGATGACAGCTTAAGTGATAATCAAAATGAAATTGCAAGGGAAACGACAGATAGTAATGTCATTATGCAATCAACTTCTGTTGATGTCCCAGAGAACATTGATAATTCAGTCCTGCATCAGGTAGTTCCTGCAGATGAAGGCAAGGTATATGCTTCGGATGTCATAGTTTCTGGTGATAAGGAAATAGAATTTTCTGAGAATAATGTGCACCTGAAGGATAAAGAAAATGACAATCCCTTAGATACTCTTATTAATGGCTCATCTGTGACAAATGAAAATTCTGTGAAGAAGAAACACAGGATCATACGGTCTGTTAAAGAAGCTAGGGATTATCTTTCGTCAAAACATCACAAGCAAAATCCTGGTGCTGACACAGTATCTAAACTTAAATCCATGAAAGAAAGTATTGCTGATTTGAAGTCTTCAAGTGTTATTGACTTTACGGACCAGAAAAGCCAGAACTTGAAGATGAACACAACTGGGTCAAGAAGTGGCACATTGAATGGAACATTGGATTCTAAGCCTGTAAAAAATGCTCAAGATGATTCTACTCAGAAGGATACGGAACTAATCCCAATAAAGAATGACTGCAAAGATTCTGGGGTTGAACCTGGCTCAGGAAACCATCAAAAGTCTGAGACCACTTTAGACTGTGGAGTTAATGGCAATGGTACAAGTGGGACACCAAAAAATTGGCCAGAGAAAAATCTCCTCGAAGTTGAGCATATCATTAGTAATGGTTTAAAGGGATTATCAGATTCTAAGCCTGCCACAAAACCTAGTGAAGATTCTAATCCTAAGGATAAGGAATTTAGCCCAATGAAGGATGACTACTTCAAAGACTCTGGTGTTGAACCTGGTGTAGAAAACCTTCAAAAGTATGACACCACTTTAGACCTTGAATTCAACGGCATCAGTACGGACAAGAACCTCCTCAAAGTTGAGCAAATCAGGAGTGATGCTTTAAATGGATTATCAGATTCTAAGCCTGGCACAAATCCTATTGAAGTTTCTGATCAGAAGAATAAGGAATTAGGCAAAACAGAAGTTGCTGGTGTTGAACCTGGAATAAGAAACCATCTTAATTCAGGTACCACTTTAGATGAAGTTAATGACATTAGTACAGAAACAAAGGTGTCTGGAAAGACAGAAAACTGGCTTGAGAAAAACTTCCATGAAGTTGAGCCAATAGTGAAGCAAATTAGAGCGGGATTTAGAAATAACTACATGGCTGCAAAAGATAGAGTCGATCAACCTTTAGATATACTCACTGAGATGGAGTCACTTAGAGGTGTTGGGGATGGTGGAGAACTTGACTGGATGCAGGATGATCATCTTAGAGATATTGTCTTTCGGGTCCGGGAGAATGAGCTGTCTGAAAGGGATCCATTTTACTTAATGAGTGATGAAGATAAGGACACATTTTTCAGAGGTCTTGAGAAAAAAGTGGAGAAAGAGAATATGAAACTTTCTTACGTACATGAATGGCTACATTCAAATATTGAAAATCTTGATTATGGAGCAGGTAAGTACCTGTTTCTGAAATTATATGATATAGAGAATTTGATCAACTTTTAATTTCTTGAAATGATTTTAACAACTTCTTTTTGCGATTAGTATGTTCCTGGAAATTCCCCAAATATATTAACTAGCATTTTCTTCTGAATAAATTTAAACATGATGCTAATAGCTGTCTTTTAATTCCTCTAGATGGCATTAGCATATATGACCCACCAGAGAAAATCATACCACGCTGGAAAGGGCCTGCAGTAGAGAAAATTCCCGAGTTTCTAAATGAATTCCTTGATGAAAGAAAGATAGGTTCCACCAGAAATATGAATCCAGTGAAGAAGGATGAGAGTGGTTTTGCTATAACATCATCTGATTCCTCTTCACAAGAAAAGTTTGATGGCTCTACAGTGCCTATTAAGAAGTTGAAAAATCCCAAGACTATCATTGAAGGAAGTGATGGTTCTGTTAAAGCTGGCAAAAAATCAGGGAAGGAATATTGGCAGCACACGAAGAAATGGTCCCAAGGTTTTTTGGACTGTTACAATGATGAGACAGACCCAGAAGTAAAGTCCATAATGAAGGATATGGGGAAGGATTTGGATCGCTGGATCACTGAAAAAGAAATAAAGGAAGCGGCTGATCTAATGGACAAACTCCCTGATAGGAATAAGAGTTTCATGGAAAAGAAACTCAACAAGATTAAAAGAGAGATGGAGTTGTTTGGCCCTCAAGCAGTGGTTAGCAAGTATCGTGAATATGCAGATGACAAAGAGCAAGATTACTTATGGTGGTTAGATCTTTCACACATACTGGTACGTGTATACATCTTGTTCTTGGTTTCCAGTTTCCACTTGTTCACTGGCGCACATCAAATTACAGATGACATATCAGTTGTGTATTTGAATGATAATTCCAGATTTGCTCTATTTTTCTGCCCATTGATGCTGAATTAATTTGATTATTTTCTGTTAGTGCATCGAATTGTACACAGTTGAGGAGGGAGAACAGAAAGTAGGACTTTATTCATTGGAGATGGCTGGAGATCTTGAATTGGAACCTAAGCCATCTCATGTGATTGCTTTCCAAGATCCCAGTGACTGCAAAAATCTTTGTTACATAATTCAGGCTCATATGGAAATGCTGGGAAATGGCAATGCCTTCGTAGTTGCACGACCTCCTAAGGTATTTGTGCGCTCTCACCAATGATATCTGTATTGTTAAATGGAGGCACCAAATGTGGAATGGCATGGCAGATTCTTGCCAAACGCAGCAGGCAATTTGTGAAGGGAGGCACCATTGGCGTGTTACTGGTTTCATAGATTTTTAGACTGTGATAATGTATTTGTTAGAAAAATTACTGCAGTGGTTTGACAGAGATAGCTTTAGATCTCTTGATGATTTGGGTTAATTGCCCTGTCCCAAGCAGTATTTTATTGTGCAGATAATATGCATTAACACCCTTTAATGTTTTTTCTGGGGAGTGAGGGGGGATTCTGCTAGGAGGTTTTTCTTATTCCAAAAGCTTTGATTTTTAAAAAAATTTAATGTAGTATGATCCATATCATATGGCAGATCTCACCTGGTAGAACAAGGCATTGTTGATGTTGTCTTTAAGGGTGTAAATTATATGGATGTTTTCTGAACTTCTATTGCATTTTATAGGATGCTTTTCGAGAGGCCAAAGCAAATGGGTTTGGTGTTACCGTCATCAAGAAAGGCGAACTTCACCTTAATATAGACCAACCACTAGAAGAAGTGGAGGAACTGATTACAGAGATTGGCAGCAAAATGTATCACGATATGATGATGAAAGAGCGATCTGTGGACATAAACACATTAATGAAAGGAGTATTTGGTTTTAATGACCGCTCCTTCAAGAGGTAACTATTTGCTTTCTAGTTTCACAATTCTTCAGTGGTATGGAATACACAACATTACAAGTTCAGATCTGTGAAGTTTTTCATCATTGTGTATACAATATTTAGTGGTTTCATTTGTATCTTAAAGGTTAAAGCGGAAGTTGAAGAAATCCAGAAAGGGTGATGGCTCTTAAACTTTCAGCAATGTGACCAGTTCAAGACAGTGAAAAGTCCTCCACCCAAACATTGAACACAGGCACATAAAAACCTTTCACAAAGCAAGGAAATTTTCTTGCTTCCGGAACAAATATTTTTGACCAGATTTTCCTACTCACGAGGAGATGGAGAGAACACATCATCAGTGAGATGTGGTAACCTCCTTCAAACTTCTGGTTTTTGTACTTTGTTTTTCCTACGCAAATCATAGTTGATTTGTATATATTGAGTAAAATGTAGTTATCAACTTAGAGCTCCACGTGTAGAAAAAGCAAGAAGTGGGACTTTTGATTTATTTTGACATGGAAAATAGAAAGCTTCTTTACAATAAAGTTTTATAGCCATGCAAGTGTAGAAAGTTTATTACTGTGTTCACCATTTAAAATCCATAACTTATTATAAAAATCAATAAACCTTTCATATATGTATGTTGGATTTTGATAACATGACCTTATGAATGTCTTTTACATTAATTTTCATGCATGTACTATTTATTGTTTAGAATAAAACTCTTTCAATTTTCAGCTGGCTGCGGATCCTTTTTAAAAGCAAAAATGCTGATTAGCATGAAATAATTTCGTCAAAGTTGAATAACTTTGTCAACTTTGCCAACTATGTTTTCTGTCAAAAGCCAATTTATATTTTTCTAATTGTATGGTTAATATTTAATTTCTAAAATGGTATCTCTTCGTACATTTTTGCAGTTCTGTATTCCTGATATGAAAGCTAGATTGAATGTAGTTTGTGCATATAACTGTGTCCTAATTAATTCAAAATAAATGAAAAAATATTACAAGTTTTTAGACAATTTTACTATAACATTTTAACTATACTTAATATAAGGTTACCTGTTTCCCACCCAAATTTTGATTAAAAACTCTCCATTGTAAGTTTTAAGACAGTTTAATAACTTTGAAGAATTGGTTTCTCCAAAATCTCATCTTTCCTGCGAAGGAAAGTCAATTTTGATGGGAGGACGCAATTTTCTGATATTTTAATCTGTTGCATTGTCACTGCCACGATTCCACCTCCAACGTTATATCACAGCAGCAGTTATCTTCCACTTCAGTACCTTTAAGCACCCCTGCAAAAATTAATGCTTTGAAAAGTATTATTTCTTCACAAAAATGGTATTAATTATTCTGCATGGCTTTTATTTAAGCTTTGTAGAAGCTGGAATACTTGTGCTATGGCTGAAAAACTTCTCTACAAGAAAAATTCGTCAAAAGTTAAAATTAATTTATGAAAGTTCTAATTTTTTAAAATTTTATTTTTTGAATTATTCATAAATTAATTTTGGCTTACGAAAAAGTTCATTTTTTTTTTAGTTTTTATTGAAAATTTTGATCGAGAAAATCTTTGTAATGTGCTTTAGAAAGTTAGCATTTCAATGATTTAAGGGTAGAAAATGATTTCATATCTTATGATCCAGACATTAATTTCCACTTATTAATGATAATTAACACAAAATGTTAGTATCACTTTGGGTGAGACATTTTTTTGAAGATGATTTATGTATATAAAGAATTTGAAATATTTTAAAATAACAAAAATTGCTCAGATAAAAAAATTGAAATATAAAGAATAAGTGATATTAGCTTAATTATTTTTTAAAATTAATCAATTTCTAAATTAACTTAGAACTAAGAATTTTGTCAACATCAATAAGCTTTTTGCTAATATTAAAATATTTTTTTCTGTTAACAAAAATTATCTCTCAACCAACATTTTTCTTAATCTATATGAACTATTTTTCAACAAATATCAACAATTTTTTTTTAATGATGTCCATAAAACTATTTTTCTATTTATCGATTTGTGTAGGTCAGTCCTTTTAGTTGACATTGATATGACAAATCCAATATATTCAAAATTTCTATAAATTATAAAATTGTGTATCCAATCTGAAGCAAGGTGAAGCTATAAAATGAAAAGGAAAAGGATTTATAGAAGTCAAAAGGTAAATATCAATGAAAGAATTTGTGAAATGCTGGAAATACTAAAAGCCAAGATCTAGGAAGGCATACATGAAGTAATGTAAAAACAACCATTTGAGCTATAGATATGTACTGGAAAACAATTATACAAAATATTACTTATATACCAACTTCTATGACAGAATCTCATCAAGGTGTTGGTCCATGATTTCAGAAACAGCATCCAGAAATGTTTCTTCACTTGTGGCAGGAAGAACAGAATCCAGAGCTGCCTTTACAATTCCCTCTATCACAGACTCCTTGTTCAAGGATTCCCTACACATTAGGCTTCCAATGGCAAAGGGTGTCATCCCTCTCTCCACTCCTTTCTTCAGAAGCATGGTTGAGATCTGAAGAGTGCGGGCACATTCAACTGGCAGATTCCATCCATGAAACTTCAAAAGGGCAATATCTTCATCGGCATTCAGTGACCTTATATAGTCAATGATCTCAGGGGAGTATGGTTGGCGAGCTTGGGGCCAATAAAGCCATTCAAAGGTGCAATCTTCAAACTGTTGGAATGGCAAAAACAAAGATTCAGGGGAGAATCCACACAAAATATCACTAAACCCTTTACTCCAACCAAACAAGAAAAAAAAGAAGATAATATAATATAAGATTTTTCAAAACTTGTAATTATAACAACATCAAGGCCTTGGGAGAGGTCAGCTACATGAATCATGCTTCTTTCGAAACAGGAAATTGCACCAAGAGAATAATGTTTCCCACCTCTCAAAATACATGCAGTCTATCCAAAATAACAACTTTTATGAAATGAACATAATAGTGAGAAGAATAGCACCTGAAAAGACATGTCCTTGCTGACATGCAAGGAAAAAGATCTATAGTAGCACAATTCATTAAAAAAGAAAAAGGAAAAAAACAAATGTATTCTAAAAATAACCCCAGCCAATAAACCTTTTGAAAGTTATATTATAAATAAAACTTGATTGAATATATATTGGGTCAAGAGCAGCAGAATTCTGCAATCTGTAAATAAAACATTTACCACCCAAAACCAGAAAACCAAGTTTAAGCATTTCAGACCAAGAGCACTATAAAGCATATCATAAGATGCACTAAAAGAGAACAATTGATCCATAAAAATAAGAAGAACAACTGAACTGAACTGAACAATAAAAATAAGGTGCTTACACTAGTGGGCAAGCAGTATCCATGATCAATTGGAATCAAAACAGCCTGGTCATTTTCATCCTCTTTGCCTATCAAAATATTCCCAGCATGTCTATCTGCATTTGCGAGTCTCATGTCCAGAACAGTAATTTTATGCACTTCCTTCACTGGAAATGCCCCAGGACCCATATCCTCGCAACTTCCATTATTCTCCATGAACATTTGCAAGGAGCCAAGCTTAGTAGTCAAGTCCCCAGGATGGTTAAATCCTTCATGCAAACACTTAACCAGAACAGTCGGGGGAACCCCAGAAAAGCCCTTCTGATCACCAAATAATGATCGACGACCACTCATTGGATGGTCCAAAATATAAGCTGCAACTTCCCTGAATGCACCCTGACCAACTTTCGTACCCTTCTTTAAGCCTTCACCATCTACTGAGAAAGGTAAACCTCTAGGGTTATTCACAGCCATTGGCTCTTCATCAATGGGCTTAAAAACAGCTACATACTTTTGCCCGGTTGGATCAAGCATAAAGTAAGCTCCCCCTGTACCCTCTGCAGATCTGATTGGATAATTTCCACTGGTTAGTCCTTCATATGTAAAGTTTATCATATTCCAAATCTCTGAAGCTAATTCAATTTTCTTATTAACAATGACAGGCTCCAAAAGAAGATTTCTATCAACAGTCTTCCTCGGGACAATTTGCTCAGCAGCTTCATCCTCTCTTCCCGGATCTTCTTTGCTAACATCAAGTTCTCTCCTACAATTATTTTCACTAACATCGTAATCTTTTGTACCATTCAACTCCCTCGCCTTGACGGACAACTCATCTTGTCCTGTACTAACTTCTCCATATTTCTCTCTAACAAAAAGACGAATCACTGCATCATTATATTTACTACAGATATCATCAATAACCCTCTGATCCTCAAGCAGCTCCCCGTTACACACAACCTCCTGCTGTTCAGGATCAGCAAAATGCTTCTCCTTTTTCGCAATTTGCTGCTTAACATACCCAACATCTCTGCATCTCTCCACCTGAAAAGTAAAGTCTTTTCCAGAAGAGGTTCTCACACTGATGGTCTGGAGATCCGACAGCCTAATCACCAAATACAAAACATTTCCTTCAGTCACCCCATAGTCCTTCAGCAGGGAATTGCTCCGCGCTAGCTCCCGCCCATCACAAACCAACTTCTGTTTGTTTGTCAATGAAGGAAGCCCCTTTTGGATTTTGAGTTTCACCGACTCAATGGTATCGTACGGAAGGACTCGCATCGGAGTCAAAGATCCAGAATGGGAGAGATATATGAAAATAAACCCAGGATCCAATGACAAGTGCAGTGGGGACCAATGGTATCCATCTGGGAACAACAATAGTTCCCTTGGAACAGGGCTAAGGATGGTGACACCAGCAGAAGACATTCTTAAGGTTGATTAAGGCGATGAAAAACAAAGAAGCTCGAGGCTTTCACCTAAGCCTGAACCCTAATTTCTACAATTTTTACAATAACACAGCCATGGGATTTATACAATTACAGCTGCCTGGGTTGTGAGATGACACACAAACCACCAACCCATATGACCAAACAAGCTCAAAATGAAACTTTAACAAAGTATGCACACAAGGAACAATTTTCCGTAAGAAATGATGAAAAATTCCAGACCCAAGCCCTAATTTCCCATCATTTCCCCACCCAAACCCAGAATCAAGCCACCCAGCAGAGAAAAGCTCTAGGATTTGGATCCAATCACAAAAGGGCCAGAATCAATTGCTACAAACTCAAGAGAAAGCAGATTCTTACCCTGGGGGAGCAGAAGTAGAAGCAGCAGAGAGTTTGAACCTTTTACCCGAATAATGCGAAATAAAGTAATGGGGTGGTTTTCTTAATGGAGTTGTGGAAGAGTTTTCTATTCAATACTCGGGAAAGTAGGGAAGAGTTGTTATGTTATTGTTGACTCTGACCAAAAACAAGAAACACAAATGGGAGATAGAAAAAGAGAGAGAGAGAAAAAAATGGATTGCAGAACAAGAAAGACGCGCGTATACGTCTGGTGTACAACTACTAGTATACAGCTTTTGGCGTACAAAAAACATCAAAACATAAGGATTAATACAGCATACCGTACACGTATACCTATACCTAGTAGAGACCTTCTTATTTGTATTTTTCTTTTTTTCTTTTTGTCCATTTCTTTCGCACACGAACAGTGATTATTGGTGGTATTTTCGGAGAAGCCGTTGCATGTAGTTCTCACAGGCACACACTTTAGGAATAAACAATTATTAAAAAAATATTAAAAAAAAAGTTCATAACGTTAGCAATGACAGAAGTGATAGTGACAGGGACATTAGTCATCATTTTACTACTGTCATGTCACTCACGCCTCTTTCCTTAACGGTCGATAGTACTTGAATATAGAGTGTTTTTTTTATAAGTTAATATATTTTTTAAAAATTATGTACAACATTTTTTATAAATTAGTGGTTATTGGAAATGAAATATATGATTTAATTATTGGAATTATTATTTTTTATTAGTGTGAATTCTTGAATACATAATACACTGTCAGTTTAATTTTTAGCAGAACAAAAATTCAATTTAATTCATGAATATTTAATTTTTTTTAATTATTATAAAATATTGTGATAAAATATCAACTATTGAAAATTATCTATAAAGTACAAGCATTTAACTAATCAGTTTTCTTGAAATTAATTTAGAATGGGTGCATTTTTTTAAACTGGCTATAAATATTACAAAATGAAAAAGAATTTCACACTTTTGTAGGTAATATTATAAGTTAAAAGGGAAAAATTGAAGTTAAATACAAAATAAGTATTTTATTATTTAAAAGTTATAAATGTTTTCCTTATGTACAATCTTAAAACAAATGGACAGTGAAAAAACATGATCTAGTTTTAAGAAGATTTATCAAGGAGTGTGTAGTGAAAGATCTAGCCTTTAAATGACATTTTATTCCATACATTGAAAAATTTCTAATCAGTTTTAAATGTAATAATTTAATTTGTTAATTTGTTGTTGTTCCATTGTTGAATATTGACTAGTGAAAAATTCAAAATTATTAAATTATTACATTATTGAATTTTATGATTATTTTGCATTAAAACTTCAAATACGTACGTATAATATTTTTATTCAAACAAAATATATCAATATGTAATTTTATGTCCATTTTTGTAGCCAACCAGTATTTTTATTTAAAAAACTATCAATTTTTCTTTAAAGATTTTGCATCAATTATTTTTAGCTATTTATTGTTTTATTTAATCGTGTTTTTTAAATTATTATTATTATTATTATTATTATTATTATTATTATATATTTATGAAATGTATATGGGATTTTATTAAAAATTAAAATGTTTCTTGTGGTGTTAAATGATTATTGTATTTGATGTACATTCAATTTCTCTTGAAGATATCAAAAAATATGATAAATTGTGGTTCTTTGTCCTTTCTTGATAGAGCATGTGAATAAGATAGATTCATAACGGGAACACTCTTTTCTAGATTTTCACATTTTTTTCTCTTTTTTTTTTTCTATATGCACACTTTTTTTTTGTTTGTTTTTTTCGGAAGGATAAAGTGGTTGTTGTTGAAAAGGAGGTTGTCTGTTGGTTGAACTATAGCATTTTTTTCATTCAAAACCTTGATTCTAATTGTTTCTCCAACCTTGATGCATATTATTTTGATAATTGTTGTTGGAGAAATCACCTTGTCTTCCTTGGTTGCTCATATAATTAATCTTCTCTTGTGATGGATTGTTCTGGTAAGAACAATGACCATTTGGTTGGTCACCTCCATAGAAATCACACCTTATTGGTTGATGTTGACTTTGACAAAACTAAACAACTTGTAATTATTGCGACATTTTAGACATTTGGGCAGTCAATGCTTCAATTTGCTGTGGTAGAAGATTATTTTGAGCCATAATTGCATATGAAATACTAAAATCCTGCATCCCTTTCTTTTGCTCACTTTGTCTATCATTATGGGCTTGATAGTTCGTTGATGCCAATGTATTAATAATCTTTGTTGTTCTTCTCTTTCCCATATCTCACAAAAGGCTTCATCTGATCCTTATATGAACATAGAAATATTAGACTTTGCTTAGATGTAGCGGGGTAGTCATCCTCTACGTCTTGCCAACCAGTGAGGCTCTGATTTGGATGAGATTTGAGTCATTCCTTCGCTTTTTTGGCAATGAAAAAGGAAACAAATGTAGATAAACGGATTCTATATCATCTGATTGAAAACCCATTGTTTCCACCAACTCATAAAATGTAGACAAATGTGTATATGGATCCTCATGGTCCATTGTTGTAAATTGATGGGTACGGATCAAATTGAGGTGCATATTTCATCTCCAAGGCTTTAATGGTAGCAAATATTACAATACTAGAAAAATGTTTTGGCCCTGTTGCTTAGCATAATCATCAAGTGTTCTTCTGGGATGTAGTTGTTCTTCAACCATGTTGTTTTCTTCTTGAAAAATTTCAACGTGAAGGGTAGAGATGGTTGGTGATTCTTCTCTAATTTCTCCTTACTTTTCTTTTCTCTTTTTAACTATTTTCTTTTGAGTTGCCTTTTCAATTTTCAATTCAAATTGCAATTGATCTTTAGAAACATGTCCTCTTAATATTATATAAGATATCTCACTCAAGGATTAGCACAAGGAGTAACTAGCAATAAAACCAATAAAATTTATAAAATATGAAATTTAAAACAAATATGAAATAAATACAAAAAAATTAAAAATATTCACAATATTTAGAAATTCGTACTCTAAAATTAAAACGGTTCCCTGACAACGCCATAAAAAAACTTGATGGCTCTTAAATTCAGCAAGTATAATGAGTCATAAGTAATAAATTATCCTTAAGGACAAATATCGAACTTACAAGAAACAATTATAAAATATCAAGTATAATATTCACTAAATATAAAAAATCTATCAAAGTTTTTTTGAAAGAAAGGTTGTTGGTATTAGGAATTTATGTAAGAAATTTAAATAAAAACAAAGTAAATGATTTAGATGATACAATTGATAAGATTGAGATTAGGGTTAATCCTTCTTACTCGTTTGTATTTTCAATGAAAAAAACATATAACATTCCATCTTGTTTGAGATTAGGGTTAATCCTTCTTACTCTGTATTTCCAATGAATAAAAACATATAACATTCCATCTTGATTGACATTGATGCACATATAAAAATAATTCATATTGATTAATTGCATACAAAATTATTAAAATTGTCTCCTAAATATTGATTTCTCGCATATTTATAAAAGTTTTCTTATTATTACGAACATATGTTATAAAGCAATTAACATTTCAAATCTATTCCTAGGATTCAAATATGTTAATTAAGCATTATTATTTAGGTAAGATGCTTAGTAGTACTTTACAGTCAAATCTAAGGATCAAAATCATGAATAAAGATTCAAACTTTAAAAATAAAATGATAATACCAATCCCAATCAAGAACAAAATATTATAAACAAATATCACCTCAATACATAAGAGTTTGAATAGATTATTCTCAATCCCAAAGGGAAGACTTAGCCACTCATATTAGCCATTACAAGCATGGAAACCAAGAAAAGAAGATTTACGGTGTTTCTTCTTGACCGCTGCCTCCTCTAGGATTTTCTATCTTTGATTATCCTTCCTTTGTCATCTAGGGTTCCACCTTACACATTCTATTTAACCTATTTTGATGTAGGTTAAATGACATCTCGCTTAAGTGAGATATTACTTGCTTAAGCAAGTTTTATGAGAAAAAGTTCAACTTCATTGGAGTGAACTCACTTAGGTTAGCCTGAGCGAGTCTTGGGTAAGTTTTCTCCTGAGAACAAGTTTGCCTCTAGAGTGATCTTACTTGGGCGAATTTTCAATACTTCAACTTTGTATTTTCTCGTTGTCTTCAACTTGTCCATTTTTTATTATTATTTTTAAATAAAAAAAGAGGTGCAACACGATGACTTCCTAGAAGGTCACCCATCCTAGTAAAATTGTCTATTTTCCTTTAACCCTTTTATCTTCATGTTCTTTTGAGTTTAGACAAAACAAAAACCAGTAGAATTTTTCAGATGACGGAATTTAACACACTCGCCAAGAGTCTCTCTTGCACCACCATCAGAAGGAGGCAACGCCCCAACCCTCACAATTCCTCTTTCGATTGATCCTATCCCATCTTCAAATGGGATATTTTTCTTTTTCTTTAATTTGTGGTCACTCTTATGTTGAAAGTGGTATCTCTATTTTTTTTATCTTTAATATTTAATAAATATATTATTTTCGTGCAGTAATTTTTATTAATATTCAAAATTCAGTTGTTTTAGTAGTTGTTTAGTTTTATCCATTGAATCAAATAATTTCATTACTTGCTTTGTCTTTAAAATTAAAAAAAAATGTAATTCAAATCAAATTTGGTTTAAGTTCTAATTTTTAGGTTTTGTAAGAAGTTTGTTTGTTACATTGATCTTAAAATATTTAGTAATTTGTGCAATAAACAAGATATTTATTTTATATAATATGGGATATGAATAAACACAATTGAACCAAGTCAGTTTTTATGAGATTTATTTAGTACAAATTATGAGAATGAGAAAAATCTAAAACTTTTTATAAATGATAAAAATAAAAAAAAGCAGATAATAATATTGTTTATTATAATTTTAATATTAAACATAAATGAAGATTGACATTATTGCTCATTGCTCATGTGCCTATGTGTCCATATTTTTTTATTTTTATCATTAACATATCTAAAGTGATAATATAACAATAAAGAAAAAAATGATTCAATATTTTATATTTATTAATAATTATCAATTTAATGAAAACAATAAATAAAAGAAAATGAAAGAATGATCAATCACTCGCATTGGTTAAGCCAATTGACACTTAGGATATAATAATTTTACATAATGATGATGATGACATTTTTTATTCATAATGTACTATAAATTTATTCATATTGTTAACATAAGTAGGCAAATAATAACATTGTTTATTAGAATTTTAATATAAAACATAAATATATACATAAACAAAAAAATCCAGATATAGATGCGGTAGCGTTTGTGTTTCCTCTTGTAATAATAATGATAGTAATAATGACTTAATGAAAATATTGAACTTAAAGTTGTTAGAAAAAAATATTTATAAAAAATAATAAAATTTAAAAAATAGTTATAATAAATTAATTTTTCCCATGTAACCCTTGGTACCCACCCTCTCGCCCGATAATCCTACCACGTGATCGTCGTATGACATCATCTCGGACTCGACTATCCTCACAGCCTTGAAAGTTTTCCAATAAAGGATGTCTACCGAACTTCCCTGATCCACAAGGGTCTTCCGGATGGCGAATCGGTCTATATCGACAGCTATCACCATCGGGTCGTCTTGCTGGCGATAATCCACGCCCTTAAAGTCGTCATCCATTAACATGATGGGTGGCATCTTCGGTCGGAATGCCACCGCGTTTACCTGGTGTACCGCCCACAAGTGTTTCTTTCGGGCGTTGTTCGTGCTTCCTTCCCCGGCGAAGCCGCCGGCTATAGTGTTGATAACCTCTCAGTTACCTTTCCTATTGCTTCCCTGGGGGTCGTCCCTTTGGGGGGATCGTCCCTTTTGGGTTGTTGATCGCCTCTGTTATCTCGATCATTTCGGTCACGTTGAGCTGACCTTGTCCACCTGGGAGGGTCCGCCCGACGGAGTGGGTCTCGGTCATTCCTGACAAATCGGCGAAGATGCCCAGCCTGGATAAGTTCCTCGATCTTATCCTTCAGGGCCTGACACTCCTCGGTCGAGTGTCCGGAGTTTTGGTGGTACCGACACTGCTTTCTCTGGTCGACATTGTTTGGGCTGACCCCCTTCCTTGGAGGAGGGATCAGCTCAGTGTTGAAGGCCTCGTCCAAAATCCTCTCCCTCTCGGTCGTCAGGGGTGTGTATCTGAGAACTGGATTGGTCGGTCTCGGTTGTCTCGGCGTCGATCATTTCTTTGGTTCGACCGCCCTTGGCGGTCCTTCTCCTCTTTGTGTTTATTCCCGCCGGCCTCAGCGCGAGCCTGGTTGCGGAATTCTTTGAGCTCTTCCAGCTGCATGTACTTAGCGGCCCTCTTCCTCAGCTCGTCCAGGCTGTCGGCTGGCTGCATGCACAAGTTGTCGGCAAAGGGCCCTGGACGTAGGGCTGTCAGCATGTGGTGCATGGCAACGTCCGGACTCAAATTCCAGATGCTCATTGCCACCTTACTGAACCTATCGACAAAGGTTCTCAGCGACTCTCCCTTCTCTTGGCGGATGCCTACCAGGGCGATAGAGGTTAGGTAGTGCGGCCGGCTAGTCGCAAACTGGGTCTCGAACTTTGCTACGAGCGTGGCAAAGTTGTCGATGGATTTGGGTGAGAGCTTGGTGAACCAATTAAGGGCTGCTCCCTTCAAGGATGTAGGAAACACTCGGCATAACACGACGTCATCCGAGGTGTAGAGACTCATATGGGTAGTGTAGGCGTCCATATGC
>Ga0123342_1003372_pt1 | contig 25655 bp, 17 predicted proteins | sample Turbeawhitnodule_FD_89960 | JGI IMG/M metagenome (GOLD analysis project Ga0123342, IMG submission 89960) | Root nodule microbial communities of legume samples collected from Mexico - Turtle bean Mexico white nodule | ecosystem: Host-associated > Plants > Roots > Nodule | place: Mexico: Nepantla...
TAAGATTGTTGATCTTGATCCCCTCAAGAACACACAACAAATCTCAGCAAACACACAAACGAAACTTGTTCAACAGAGTACAAGGATTACACTTGTTACAGAAGATAATCTGAAATCAATACAGGCCAAAATCCTATTCCACACACTTTGATCAATCACAAACTCTAGGCAATCTCAACTCTTTGAAAAACTCAAAAACTGTATTCAAAATCTTGTTACTCAAATCTGTTTTTCTGAATTTATTCAAAGATATAGTTTGTTATCAAATCTTAACAAACTCTTAATTGCATTTAGTGATTGGTCAAAGCATTTAAAGACTGGAGCGTAAGCAGTTAAATCATTTAAAGCTCAGTCAAAGATAAAACAGTTTTTTTGTTATGGTACCAAAACAAATAATCGGTTGTTTCCTCGAATCAATCGGTTGTTTTGGTTTTAACAGCTCAACCATTTGAAAAACAGTTTTCAATCTTTTCTAAAAACATCTAAGTATAAACAATCAGTTGTTTTTAACTTAGTTTGAAAAACATTTTTCTTTCAAAAAGATTGAGAATGCCTATGCTTTGGATTCAATCAAGAGGTGAATTACATACACAATCTACCCCATATCCTAACTAAAACAGCACAGCAACAGCAAGCACAGCCAAGGCTTCAACATCCTTCAACGGGTTTGGATTCTTCAAAGCTTGAACACCACTTGGTTCAACAAAAAGTTCATGTTGAAATAATGAATAAGTAAAGGAAACGGGAAAAAAAATATTAAAGTCAATTGGTGATTAGATAACACATAAGTACTATATTTGTATTGTAGATATGTTCTTCTTCTTTTAAATGTTCATTTTGTTGTCTGAAAAACCAATATTTTTTTGGAAGCCTAACCTCATTATAACCCTACAGAAGACCTTAAGATTCATGTTTTTAATGTGATTGTGATATGAAAATGAAATGAAAAGCAACTGTGATTTGTTATGATTTAGTGGAAATAGAGAAAAACACTTACAAACGAGAATATAAGAAGAAATTCCTTAATAAATTGTCATTTCATTGTTTCAGTTGTTATCCTGCTAGTTGATTGTATCTATATCTTGTTGTTCTCGCTGATTGACTCTCCTGTCGGTTGACTAGGTTGAATGCCTCCTCCTGGATCTACCTCTTATGGAATCTGACCCACGTCTCCTTGTTGTGCTAGAATAAGGCTTCCTTGGGGCAGAGAGCGCTACCTGTTGATTACACTCCAACGATCAAGTCAGCTAGGGCTCACCAAAAGTAACAATTATCAGTTTAGTGTGCAAAAACAACATACCTTTACTTGGAGACTCAATCTCCTTTTATCACCGCACATGCAACGTGCAACAGCTTTCCCTGGAGATAAGCAAATCTTAACTTAAAATAATCATATTAAAATTTTATTTCTAATAGAAACCACCTGCCACGGGCACCACTGATTTTCAGGTGCTAACCGCAGGCCCAGTTTCTGTTACCAATGCACCCCCTATCTTCTTAGGGTAAATAGCAACTATCCACATGCAACAAACATAAAACAAAAAAAATATTGACACGTAATAATAACAAATATACAAAATAATGACAAATCTTATATTCACCGCCTCATATATATCTATAAGCACGTGTACATAAAATTACTTTGCCCAACGACCTTACTATGCGCTTTGGGCCCATCCCTGGAAGGGGGTCATTTACGCACGTCTCACCCAGGCCCAAGAAAGTTGTTCTCCCACTCTACCCAAGAACCGAGCTATCACAAATTTATTACCGAGAACTGATCAGTACACAAACCCCCCAAGCTCGAGCTGAGATTAGCTAAGCAAAGAGTCTCCTAAGTATCTTTGGCAATTGATGTGACTATTTCTCAGGGGTAGGTGAGGCGCGGCGCACGAAGCATCTTTGAAGTGACATTCTACTAAACACGATCCCACACGTACACGTGTCCTGACATCAATGGTAGCAGAAATTCCATCATTTCGAATTCCCCCTTTTCCTCTTAAACCTCGTTTAGAAATGTTCTGTTATTTAAACCTTCAAAACTTACTCTCTTCTTAACTTATTACTCAGAGTTCTTCGCGCATTCCTTAAAGCTTATCTTATTCCAACCACAAGAAGGTATTCCTTTTTTTTCAACACCAGTTATTCATCTTTACAATCATATGCTCTGCCTGGGATTATTTTCTGATTTTATCTAGTCATATATATATGCTTGATGTCGATCACTCATATGCTTTCTTATGAACTTCTAAGTTTATGCTCACCTTGCCTGTTTCTCCGTTGTGCTGGGTTTGAGTTGTTTTTCACCATGTGATTGTGTTTAGAACCAACCATGGATTATAAGTCTTTATACCCTTGGGCACCGCCAAACCTCCTATCCGAAACATCTTCCTTCACTACCCATGAGAAAATCGTAAGCCTTAGGAAGAGTAAATGCCACTTCGGTAAGGAAAACGACTGGATTTACTTAGATCCTTGTAGGGTAGACGAGACCGTGTGTTGTGATGAATCTATATCCCCTAACAAACCTTTTTGTTATATCTATGCCACCGTTTTTAAAAGGGTTCTTCTTCGCCTTCCCTTATCCATTTTTGAAAAAGAGCTTTTAACCAAGCTCAACGTGACCCCTGTCCAGCTACATCCCAAAAGTTGGGCATTCGTCAGAGCCTTCTCCATCCTCTACGGCCAATTTGGCATCCCACCCTCTGTTGACGTGTTCCTTAACCTCTTCGAGGTGAAGAAACTAGGTCGTCAGCCATGGGTTTATGTAAATAGCGGCCCTGGAATGGAAAGGGAATTCTTACCCTTTTCCAATCATCCTATAAAATTTCAAAGGCCATTTCCTCAAGGTTCGTGCCAATAAGAAACATCCCGACCTTCTAGATGGGTTCCCTCTATACTGGACTCTAGAACCCAACTTCAGAGTTGCTCGGCGCTTAGACAACCTAGCTCCCGCTGACCAGGAGGTTTGCAAATTTTTATCAAGCCTCCCAGTTGCCTTCTATACCACTTACCTCCTGGCTAACGAGTTTGCCCAAATTCTTTAAAGAGTTACACTGGTACATTTTTCTCCTCTAACCTTAAAGAGTAAGATTTTTACTTATGAAACGTAAGCGATTCTTCTCGTGTCTTTTTTGCAGAGAGAATGTTGGCACGTTTCAACAAGGAAGACCTGTTGAAAGTAGCCACAAAGGCGAAGGCGGCCAACCCAATGCCACTGAAGGCAGTGGTCTCCCCAACCTCTTCTGAAGATGACGAAGACACTACCTCGGGCTTCGTAGTGGGAGAAACTGCACCGTCAGGCCGGTGCCCTTTCCCTCCCAGGGTCAGGCAACCTTAAACATTTCTCCTCCTCCGCAACCCTCAAATGTCCTTCCAGCCACTCTGTGCCATCTTGAAGGGGGTGTAGAGAGCTCAGGGAAGAAAGGCTTATGGGATCCTGGCGTTGACATCACCTCCTACCTGGAGGACTATTTGTTGCATCCTGAGGATAAGGAAAGAATGGTGGTTTATGGGGGTCATCATCTGTTGCAAGAGGCTATGAAGCAGTGTGGGCAAGCCTTGGCCACAAGCTTTTTTGCCGCAAAGAAACTGCGGAGTCAGGAAACCACCTTTGAACGGGTGAAACAAGATGTTCAACACAAAATGGTGAGCTTGCAACAAGAAGTTCAGAGCCTGCAAGCCTTCCATCAACAAACCGAGCAGCTCCTAGTAGCCAAAACCAAAGAAGCCGTCGAACAAGCGACTCGTCTAGCCGAGCAGAACGACCAACCATCCAACTTGCAACAAGAGGTTGTCCAGAAGGACAAGTTCTTCGCTGATGAGGTCGAAGTCTATAAGGGTGAAGTTGCACAAGTCCTCTTGGTAGGATTTGAGGTCGCCGTCAAGCAAGCCTCCAACCTCCATCCGGACTTGGACTACTCCCAACTTGGACCAAGCAAAAGGGTTGTAGACGAACAAGTTGTAGAAAAATAGGAGAGTAAACATTGCGTAATTATGAACTATTGGCACTCTCGTACTTTATCTTTATTATTAACCTATCTTACTTTACTGCAATCATTTGTTGTATAAGAATGCCTTAAAGCTTTGTACATGCATGCCATAATAAATCTCGACTAGTTTAAGTAGCTTATGATAATGCGCACGTGTCTAAGTATATCAATTAAGCAACTCGTCCTTGGTGCTAACTCTTCGCACCATGGGATAATAAAGACAATCAAAGTTTAACGAAACTAACCTTTCATTGAACCATTCTCCATAGTCTCTACAGGCTAGCGCTCAAAGTGGAGTATTCAGAGGTATCTTACCTCGAATTCAACAGGTACCTCTTTGCATAGTGCATACTAGGATGGCTGAGTTGTCGCATGACTTCGCCATCATAGTCTCGCATCCCACACTTGTCGGTGTGTCACTGGTCGGTTGACCTATGCAACTTAAAAATTATTCTCGCAAAGCGCTTGTACCCAGGTGACGGGCAACACTTGAGTTGTCCTACACCAATAAGATGATTTACCTGCGCAATTGGCTTATCCCCCACAACGCCTATACTCGGGTGTTTTTTTCACACGCCAAGTTAGCCGAACTCACCATGTGTCAACTGGATGGCCTATCTATGCAACTTCACTTATCCCATAGAGCGCCTACACTCGGATGATTACTTTCACACAAAGCAAGCCCGACTTACCTTGTACTGGATCAAATGATTCATCTATGCAACTTTACTCATCCCACAAAGCACCTAGACTCGAGTGATCACTTTCACACCGAGTTAGCCTGACGTATTCTGCGCTGGCCTGAATGAGGCATCTATGCAACTTTACTCATCCCACAGAGCGCCTAGACTCGAGTGATCACTTTCACACCGAGTTAGCCCGACTTATTCTGTGTTGGTTCGGATGAGGCATCTTGCAACTTTACCCGCAGTGCGACTTCACGAGGAAGGTCGATTTATCTGCTAATGGTAATTAATCGCTCACACGACCTTTGCTTAGAGAACCTCTCCGAGAAAGGTCATCGCACCATGCCTCATAATCAAACGAAAAAGACAAAAGAAAGCAGCAGTGCATCATAAACAACTTTTTTATTAGGTGACCTTGTTAAAAAACCCTTCAGGTTGATAGCGTTCCATGTCCGAGGAATAGGTCCTCCCTCCAAGGTTTCTAACCTGTACACACCATTTCTGAGCACTTCAACTACGCGAAACAATCCTATCAACTTTGGAGACAACTTATTCTCCAACTGGTAAGGATGAGCTTTCCGCATCACCAAGTGGGCAACTTGGAATTACTTAGGTCTGACCTTGTTTTTTTGTTTCAACTCGATCCTTCTTTTTAGCACCTCAGACTTAACACGTGCTTGCTCACGGGCCTCATCTAATAGGTCCAAATTCACCTTCCTCCCCTCATTGGACTCTTTAGCAGCGAATTATGAAAACAAGGAGAGTTCTCCTAGATTTCTATGGGAATCATGACGTTTGTCCCATACACCAAACTGAACAACGTTTATTTGGTGGTGGACTGGGCGTGGTGTGGTAAGCCCACAAAATTCGGGGAACCTCCTCTACCCATGTTCCCTTGGATTTCTCTAACCTTCTCTTCAAGCCTCTAAGCAAAACCTTGTTGGCTGATTCCACTTGGCCATTCGTCTGAGGGTGCTCCACAGAGGCAAATATCTGTTTTATTCCGAGCTCCGAACATAACTTGCCGAACTGCTGACTGGAAAATTGTGTCCCGTTATATGACACCAGATGTTTGGGAACCCCGAAGCGGCATACTATGAGCTTCCATACGAAGTGTTGCACCTTGTGAGCAGTGAATTGTGCAACTGGCTCAGCTTCAACCCACTTGGTGAAGTATTCGATGGCTACCACGCCAAAGGGAAAAGACCTAAAATTTCTATTCCCCAGATATGGAAGGGCCATGGACTGTAGATCGACCACAACTCCTCTGCAGGTGCGTGATGCCAATTAGCGTGTTTTTGGCAGTGCTCACATCGTTGAGCGTACCTTCCACAATCTTCTTTCATCGTCGGCCAATAGTATCCAGCTCGGATAACCTTCAATGCGAGTGCTCGACCTCCAATATGACTTTCGCAGATGCCTTCGTGCAACTCGGTCATTACACAGACACAGTAGTCCCCACTGACGCAAATAAGGGCAGGGTGAGCGTATACATGACGAAACAACTTGCCATCAATCAACGTATACTTTCCCGAATTTCTCTTTATCGCTTTCGCCTCTGCGGGCTCACTAGGACGCAATCCATTGGCTAAATAACGCTGGTCAGGAGTGATCCAGGTATCCGCCATGCTACCTTGGGAGATAACCATTACTTCCCCTTCCAGCATCTCGCATGCCACTACTCGGGAACTTTCAGTGTTTCTTGGGTCAACGACCGGTGACTGCTTTCTCTTTGGGCATTTACCCCCAAGACCTTCTTAGGCGGGTTCTATTCCGCCGTTCTAGGGACCTTCAAGGTTTCCTGAATCACCGACCTTTGCCGATTTCCCTTTCTCGAATTTGCTAGCTTGGCCAAGAGGTCAGCCCGGGAATTTTGTTCTCTCGGCACATGAACAAGTTCAAACTCAGTGAAAGCTTCTTTTAGCAACATGACGTACTTGATATATGCAGCCAATTGTGGGTCCTTGGCCTGATATCTGCCTATTACCTGTTTAGTAACGAGTCGCTCTTCACCAGCAGATTTTGAGCTCCCAACTCCTGGGATAGCAACATCCCTGCTATCAATGCTTCATATTCGGCTTGATTGTTGCTAGCCTTAAATGCGAACTTCAAAGACTGTTTGATCAACAAGCCACTAGGTCCTTTTAGGATAACCCCGACTCCATTGTCCTACTGATTGGAAGAACCATCTACCGACAATATCCACTAAAAATCTTTGGGTTCTGGGTGAGGATCCCCAGACATCAATTCGAAGACAAAATTAGTGTATACTTATTCTTTAATCGGCCCTCTTGGTTCATAGTGGATGTCAAACTCGGATAGCTCTACTGACCATCGCACAATACGTCCTACTATGTCAGGTTTCTGTAAAACCTTGCGGATAGGTAGATCAGTCATCACTATCACAATGAAGCTGTGAAAATAGTGTCGTAATCTTCTAGATGTGAACACTACCGCCAACGCAACTTTCTCAATTGCTTGATAATGTTCCTCAGGCCCCTGTAGCACCTTGCTGACGAACATTTTTATTATCTATTTTATGTTGGAGTTTCTATTTTATTTTCTCTTATAAAGAAACAACTAATGTTAAATATTTCTACTTAATTAAAATTCTCAAAATTGTCTAATTTAGGGATGATAAATGAATCTGTTCCGACGAGTATTGTCTCTGTCTCGATTTTGATTAGAAATTTTTGTATTGACGAAGTATAAGTATGAGTATGGATAATATTCAATTTTTTAAATCGGGTATAAGGACGGGGAAGTGTATGTATATATTTGTTCCGTCCCCTACCCATAGCCATCCAAATACACATCCACTTCCTCATATCTGCCGGTGTTTTAAATTACTAAAACATTTTTAATTTATTGGGTAACTTAAAACTTTTATGTTAACTTTTCTTTAATTCTTAACTTATTTCTGAGTTATACATTTGATAATTTTTTTTTCTATAATATTTTGACTTTTATCCAATTGTTATTAGATACTAATTTGATATTTATACAATTATAATTTTTTTTTATTAATATTTAATATTGGAAAAAATAAAATGTATATTATTTGAACATTGAATACTTCATAATATCATATTTTTTTTTTTAGTTTTTATTTTTTTTAATAAAAAAGTTATTTAATTAATAGAGGATACAAACATTCTCCAACAAAAATGGGATGAGACAACAAAATTTTATAAGAGTTAAATATATAAATAAAAATAAGGATAAACTTATATTTCGAAGATATGAAATAGATAACCAAACTTCACCAACTTCACTTGTCACTCCTTATATCATTTTCTTCACATTAATTCTATAACTTTTTTTCTTTTTTATTCATATAGTTTATAAAAGAAAGTGAATTAAAACGAATGGTGCATGATATTTTGAAAAATATATATAAAAAAGGAGATATATTTAAAACGTGTAAAAAAATAAAAACATTTAAAATTATACAATATATGATATTAGATTAAATTTAAAAGGAGTAGATAAGATAAATGATACACATTTGACTAAGCAAAAAAGGAGAGTGCAATCCTATACAATAGTCAATGGTACCTAAGCCAGTATATTACGACAACATTAAACAGTGAAACTCTTCAAGATTCAGTGGCAAAGCAAATCACTACAAGATGGCTATGCTTAGTTCCGAACAGCTTCAGTTCTTCAACTCTCAAGGTACCCTTTTTGGTCTTAAGCATAATTCCTAACCTCTACCAACCAAATCTCAAATTTTCAGGTTATATTGTCATTGACTCGTTTGCAAGTGGCGATGAGATCAATTCCATGATGAAGAGGATGCAGCAGTTGGTGGATGAGTTTGATTATTCTTCCACCGCCTCTATTTTCTCCACCAAGAACCAGGTTACCTCCAACATTTCGTGTTTTCATTGTGGTTTTCATTTTCAAATTGGACTTTTATCCTTTTCCCCCCTTATTCCTGCTCTTTTTTTTCTTCAGCGACAATTGACTGATGATTACTTTTTCGATAGCGTGGAAAGGATTTCTTTCTTCTTTGAGGGTATGAACATAAACTAATATTTTCTTGTTTCTAAGAAAAAGGTTTCTTTTAGTTTAGTCCTTTCCTGTTTCACTTTTGGTAGAAAAGGCATTTGGTGATGATGGTAAATTAAAGCAGCCGAAGCAACTCTCTCTCAATAAAGTTGGCCACGGTGAGCCTTTTGTGCTGTAATATTTTAGCTCACTTTTTAGTAGAAATAAAGCTTAGATGCAATGCAATTCTTTTATGCCTTTGTTGCAAGTACTTAAATCTGAATTAGAGTTTTACTTTAATAATCCACAAAATAAAGGATTGAATTAAAGTTCAACATGCTAGAAATACAAGGATGAGTTTGAGTCAATTAAGTAAAAATTAAAAAGTTGAGCAATATATAAGAAACAAGGACCACAAATCGATTGGCCCACTAGAAAGTGTTAACAGGTCTTTTATATGGGTTTTACTCATGTCTCGTTACTATTGAATCTTTGTCTTGGTTTTGTGCTGTTGTGCTGGTGAACTATGAGACTAGCTAGCATTGTTCCTTTTAAATTGATTCAATTTCCTATGAATTGGGTATGCTGTTGATTTGTGCAGCTCTTCATGAGATTGAGCCGGCATTCAAGAATTTTTCTTCTTCTGAGAAAATTTCAAGTTTGATGTACTCCTTAGGTTACAAGAGACCTGTAGTCATGCAGTCTATGTATATATTTAAGGTACAGTTTCACTTCTCTGTGACATCTAGTTGTTGATAATCTTGTTGAAATAACTCAAGTTCAATACTTCCATATGTTGTGGCATTATGTATGAGCAGTAGAATATGTGAATTGGTTGAAGGTAGACTATATATACTCATCTAATTTCCTGGTTTGAGGGGTAAGGGAGTTGTGTGATTTGGTTCTTATATTTAGTTCTCCAATTTTGAAAATGCAGTTTCTCCACTTTATTATTGTTACCTGTGTCATTTGCTTCTTTAATTTGCAATCAAACTGGCAAATGCTTGAATGATGCTTTAAAAACTGTTGTGTTATAGTGGTTTAATGCATTCTGGTATTGAGTTATTCTCCTGAGAATATAACTTATATATCTCTTTTAAAATGGCATATATTGAATGTAGGTATTGGTGATATTCAAAATTACTAAAATATACTTTTGATTAACCTTTTTAGTTTGTTTCTTACTTACATACTTCTGAGTTTGATATTATTTTCTGGTATTTTGGATACATTATGGATATACTTTGGGATGATTATTTCAATATTGCTGTGGTTTGAACTTGAAGACCCATCCATTTTTCTCATACGTAGTTAACATATTTATGTGTGTTTCATATACATCCTATGATTTTTCTTTTAAAATGCATTAAAATGAATGAACAGAACCTTATGTTTCTTTAGTCTCATCTTAGCTAGTTCAGTTATATACATTACTCAGCTAACTGACTGATGGAAGCTGCTATTCTTGTTTATTTTATGCAAGAATTTGCTTGTTATAGATATTAGATGTTTCAAACGTGACAGAATAAATTTGTAGATATGGTTTTGTGCAATTTTTATACGGCCACATATCTAGGTGTGGAAGTATTTGATGCCTGGTCACTATTAACTGATCATGAATTTTTAATCATCAGCAACCAGGCATTGGGGGTGAAGTAGTGCCACACCAGGATAACTCCTTTCTTTATACAGAACCACAAACGTGCACAGGGTTGTGGCTGGCCCTAGAAGATGCAAACACATTAAATGGTTGCCTTTGGGCAATACCTGGATCTCACAAAAGTAACTTTTTCGTACCTTTTAATTTATTTCTTACCTGGATCATTATCCTTTGCTTGGTTCATCTCCTATAATATTTTTTGCTCTATTTTGCTATAGACGGGCTTGTTAGAAGGTTCTTGAGAGATGAAAATGGTGTCAATTTCGATCGACCATCACCATCTTATGATCAAAAAGATTTTGTTCCTATCGAAGTAAAAGCTGGTTCTTTGGTTGTCATCCATGGTGATCTTATCCACCAAAGGTTTGCTAAAACTATTCTCTCCAGATGATGTGTATATCATGAAGTATAGAAAGCAATTTGCCTTTGGAACTAACTTCCAGATAATTTATCCTTCTATGCTTTTCTATGAGTGACAGCTTTGAAAACCAGTCTCCAAAATCAAGACATGCGTACAGCTTGCATGTGGTGGATACAGTCGGCTGCAAATGGGCACCAGAAAATTGGTGAGTTTAGATCATGGGTAGAATTTGTTTGGTAGCATTTTTCCACCTTTAGGAGTTTTGATAGGAATCCTTCAACAGAAGGAGAGATACAGAAGAGAATTGACAAAAATAGTTCTCTGAAAGAAGTATTATGCCTCCGTAACCTCCCAAAACACAAAGGAACAAAGGGAATACACTTTCCTTTTCACTGGGCATACCCTGTCACTAAACTACAGTCCTTCCTACCTCCAATTACACCCCACAACAGAATATAAAGGTTTTCCAAATGGAAACCTCAGCCCCCTAACTGCAACAGCTGTCAAATAGCTAATACAGCTGTGAAACAGCTAAAGGCTATATTAATTTCTATGTTTCTTCTGATAAAATACTCTCTACTCCTCTCTTTATTCTCTTTTCTATCATTATCTCCCCCAGGTGAAACAACGTTGTCCCCAAAGTTGAAGTCTGAAAATTGGTTGCACATTGTGGAGACATCTTCCCATGTAGCTGTGTCTTGGTTGTATTGGTTCAAACCAAATACTGAACTGTGCGGCTATCTAAAGTGCGATCTGGGAGGCACTTGATCAACTGCCCTTGTAGGTCATGTGGCAGTTTTTCCACCGGAATTGTCCGAATAGCTAATTTTAATTGCGAGACATGAAAAATTGGGTGAATATGTGAAACTTGAGGAAGTTGTAGACGACCACATGTCCAACTTGTTTAAGGACAAGATAAGGACCATAACATCGAGCTGTCACTTGAGATGTAACTGCGTAGAGATAGGCATTTGGCTACGAGGGAGAATTTTCAAATAAACTCAATTACCTTCCTTAATTTGCGACGATTTTCTGTTTCTAATAACAAATTTAGCCATTTGCTCCCGAGCTTGCCTCAAATGAAATTTCAGTTGTTTTAGAGCCTCTTCTTGAGTCATGAAGTCTTAAGCCACGACATCCACTGCAGTTTCCCCCAGTACAAATCGCGTCAGTGATTGGGGTGCTTGGCCATAAACAATTTTGAAAGGTGTACACTTAGCTGCCTCTTGGAAACTTGTGTTATACCAATACTTTGCCCAAGGAATGAAAGTAACCCATGTCTTGGGGTTGTTCTAAACTCAAGCATATGAGATACGTCTCCAAAGTCTGATTTTACAATTCGTTTGGTCATTTGATTCTAGGTGATACGCTGTGCTCCTTTTGAGTTGGATGCCCTGTAATCTGAAAATTTCTTTCCAAAACAAACTCAAATAAGTGGGATCTCTATCACTGACGATTGATGAGGGAATGCCATGTAGTTTAACTATCTCTGTGATGAAAATTTCCACAATAGCTCTAGCTGAAGAAGGATGTTTAATGGGAATAAAGTGGTCATATTTTCTAATTGGTCAACCACCACCAAAATCGTATCATAACCATTCAACCTAGGAAGATTTGTAATGAAGTCTAGACTGATGTCTTCCCATATAGCCATGGAGTAGGTAGGGGTTCGAGTAGTCCTTGAGGAGACTAAGCTTGATACTTATTTGTTGACAAACCGGCTGCCACAAATTTTGTAATCCTTTTCTTCATACCTATCGAATAAACAAATTGTGCAATGCGTTTATAGGTGCAAAAGATTCCCGAATGGCTTCCTTGGGGTGTCGTGTGATATTCATGTAGAAGCTTTGGAGTCCATTGTGAAGATGCAGAAAGAACCAACCTACCCTTGTAGTGCAACTTATCATGCTCTAGGGTATAATGCGCATGCGTATTTGGGTTTGCTTGCAGTTCTACCAAAATTTTCTTCAACACGGGATCATTCTGAACCTCATTGTCAAGAGACTGAAAATCCTGCCAATAAGGTTTCGATAAGACTGATACTTTAGGTTCTTTGCCTTCCCCAATGTCATACTTTCATGACAACACATCTGCTACCCTATTTGTAGTACCGACTTTATACACAATTTCAAACTCATATCCCAGCAACTTGGCTTGCCAATTCTGTTGATTTTGTGTTGTTATTCCCTGCTCCAGCAAATGTCTTAAACCTTTCTGATCCGTGTAAACAGTAAATTTTTGTTCCAGCAAATAAGGTCTCCAATGTTGAATACCAACACCAATGCCATCAACTCCTTTTCTTAAATGGATTTTGATAAGGATGAGTCAGCCAAAACCTTGCCGAAGAAAGCACTAAGTTTCTTATTCTGAGACAACACTGTCCCACTCCTTCTTCGAAGGCATCGCACTTTGTGCAAATTTTTTGGTTAAAATCAGGTACTGTCAACACAGGTTGTAATGATGGCCTGTTTTAGCTGTTGCATAGCCCTTTTACTTTCCTCAGACCACACAAAATTCCCTTTTCTCAGCAATTGCATCAAAGGTCGTGCTTACTTTCCATAGTTGTAAGTAAACCTTCTATAATAGCCCGTGATCTAAAAATTCTCTCAAAGCTTTTATATTTCTCGAAACCAGCTATTGAAGAATGGCTGAAATTTTTTTTGATGGTCTATTTCTACTCCCTTGTTGGAAATAGCATGACACAAGTATGCAATCTCCTTCCGTCCAAACTCACATTTTTTCTGGTTGGCATAAAACTGGTGTTGCTGTAGAGTTCATAAAACATTCTTTAGCTGAATCCTGGTTTTACTATGAATCAAGATGTCATAAAAAAATACCAAAACAAACCTCTAAAGTAAAATAGTGTTCATAGCACACTGAAAATTGGCTGGAGCATTAGTCAACCCAAATGGCATGACTAAGGACTAATAATGACTGTGATGGGTGCAAAAAGTTGTTTTCTCTTTATCTAGTTCATGCATAGCCCTCATCCACTTTTGAGAAAAATTGACCCTCATGCAGTTCATCCAATAACTCTTCTATAAATGGAATTGAAAATTTATTTGGAATAGTGGCCTTATTCAAGGCGTGATAATCAAGAAATTCTCCAGCTTCCATCTTTTTTCTTGACTAAAATTACAGGATTGGAATAAGGGTTGTTACTGGGCCTAATGATTCTTGATTTCAACATCTCCCCAACTTGTTTCTCAATTTTAGTTTTCAAAAAATGTGGGTACCAATATGGTTTCACATTGATAGGATCTGTTCCGGTCTTGATGGGGATCTTATGATCAACTTCCCCATACGGTAACAACACTTTAGATTCATTGAAAACTCTCCCACAATCCTTTAAAACCTGTTTTAAAGCCTTTCACCACGTCTCAGTCAAGAGATTATTTTTTTCGCTTGCTATATGGTGAACGGGTTTTTGCAATCCCCTAAACATGGAAACAACTTCTATGCCTATTTCTTTTCTCAAAGCTCGCGGAGGCACCATATTATTAACTAAGAATGGATCCCCTCTTTATGTACATCCCTACCTTGTATGCAGAAAATCATAGACAAGGTCTTCCAATCCACCCTCACGACTCTCGAAGTTGCAAACCAAGCTACTCCCTAAATCAAATCCACCCCTCCTAATTCGAAAAGAAAAAAAAACGTCTCCTTAACCATATGTTCTCCTATCTGCAACTCAACATTCCTACAACACCTTTGGGTCTATTTTTGGTGTCCATCCCCCAACTGAAGACTGTAAGGAGGGGTGGTTTCCACTTGTAAACTCAGAAACTGCACCAGAACAACAACAACAAAATTGTGACCAGCCCCACTTTCAATCAAAACCAAAATAGACCTTTTGTTCACTTTTCCTTGTAACTTCATTGTTTGATTTGATTTCATTCCTCTTGCAGAGAAAATGGATAGATCCGAGTGCTGACATTTATCAAACTCTTTTGGCTGCCTTTCCTCCGTGACTTCTTCAACCTCATTTGGCTTGCAACCCACCCAGCAATTCCTCGGGGTCTTTTCATCTTCAACCAAGATAATGACCCTTAAGTTCTTCTCGGGGAAACGATGTCTAGGATTGTAAGCACCTGCACAGTGAAAACACCTTCCCTCATCTCTCCTTCTAATATACTCTGGATATGGCAGGTTTCTAGTACCATGGTTCCTAAACTCTGCCATACTTGTTCCACCTCCCCTTACCCTTGAGTGAAAATAGGTAATTTAAGCCTCGCATTGCTTCCCGCACTAGACGGAATGGAAACATTTTGATTGTTCTTGAAAGACTTAGTGCGGGCCACTACTCCTCCTCCTCCTTGACACCGAAATCTAGAAGTGTTATTTTGAACTGCAAATCCATTTGTTGGACGCGATTGTTGCATAGCATCTTCCACATCTCTAGTTATTTCCATGGCTCTAATAAAATATTTGGGTTCATGAGACCGAACCTAATTTCTAATGCTTGTATGTGTAATGTAGTCGTGCGAAGAAATACCCCAACAGTTGCTTTTCAGTAGTTTGAGGAGCCTATGAAACCAATATCTCAAATTCTTTAATATAGTCTTCCACCCTTTCTTGTTGTCTTATCATGGCCCATTTTTCGAAGATGGTGTCGTGCTCTCTCCCCCTGAACCTTCTACTCAATGCCACATTAAATTCCTCCCAAGAAGGATTTTTGGTTTTCTGGCGCCAAAACTTGAACTAATGACTGGTGTTCCCCTTCATGCTAATCAGAGCCAAATGCAATCTCTCCGTTTGGTAGACGTTTTGAACCTCAAAAACCCTCTCGACTTATGAAATCCATCCTAACAGATATCAAACATTGGCAGATCCACTCTTTTCATCCACGTTCTCAGAGTATCTTGCCCATCTCCATAATTTCTATTTTCGTGCACCGATTATTCCACCCTAATGTCTTCAGCATTAATCGAACTTTCCCCTTTGTCTGAAGATTTTTCACCTTTCTTAATGTCTCGGAGTTTTTTAATCTCCTTCATGTCCGAAAGATTATCCTTAACAATAGACAAGTCTGTTCTTCATTTCTGTGATCACCTTTCCTTGCTCACTGACCCATCTCTCCAAAGCTCTCAATCTGTTTTTCATGACTCTCCCAACTTCGGATCCAACAAGTCGGACCAATATTGATAGGAATCCTTCTACAGAAGGAGAGATACAAAAGAGAATTGGCACAAAGAGTTCTCTGAAAGAAGTATTATTCCTCCGTAACCTTCCAAAACACAAAGGCACAAAGGGAATACACTTTCCTTTTCACAGGGCATACCCTGTCACAAAACTACAATCCTTCCTTCCTCCAACAACACCCCCACAACAGAATATAAAGGTTTTCCACAAGGAAACCCCAACCCCCTCTAATTGCAACCGCCGTAAAAAAAAAAACTAATACAACTGTCAAACAACTAAATGCTATATTAATTTCTACGTTTCTTCTAATAATATACTCTCCACCGCCTCTCTTTATTCTCTTTTCTATCAAGTTTAGTGTCATTTCTTAGAAAGTCTTAGAATGTGGATTTATTTTAAGTCTAAATCAACCTCTAAAAACACACTTATAACCTATAATTTTGTTATATTTTTAGTTGATGTATGATCTCTAACCTCTTATCCCAATAAGCTCAACCAACCTTGTTAGCATAGACTCATGTACCATCTTAGAAAGTGGATTCTAAGTCTAACTCAATCTCATAAAATTAATATAAGGTGAGGTTTGCACTCGTTTATATAAAATTAATGTAAGGTGAGATTTGTATTTGTTTATATATTATAACTTGTCTATATTTTTAATTGATGTGAGATTCTTACAAAAAAGTTTATTAACTAAAAGATATACTCTTATTTATTTGATCATATTAACAATTCAACACTTACCTTTGCCTTGATTGAATCTCTTTGATTTTGACCAGTTTGATTTTTTTCTGAGTTTGTATTTTAAGTTCTTTGCCTTCTACTTTTGTTAGAGTTTATTCGGAAGTCTAATATCATCTGCCTTTATTCTTGTATTGCTGCTTGAATATTTGTTGGGTAACTTTATTAATGTCAATTTGTTTTAAGATGAGATATAACATCTTTGAACTTTTGCTTGTACCAGCAGTGCTATAGAAAAGTTTGTTTTATGATAAAGTTACTGTGGACACTTGCTACTGTACATAGTAATTTGGACTTAATATTTGTCCAAACTTGTGGGTGGATTTTGCTAAACACATGTTCTTTTGTGTCAAATTTTCTTTCAGGATCAGACGAAAAGTGGAGCCTGAACCACTCTTTGTAGGCTGACTTTCTGCCAAGTTCTCTTGCAGTCCAGTGTTTAATTTGCAAGCATAAAGTGTTGTAATAATGTCAAACTCCTTCCGGTTGTCACTGAATGAACACTACATAAAACTTCTTTCTTTGGCTTTGGGATATGAATAATAAAAAATTTATACCCATAGTATTAACAAATATATTAGTAAAAATAATTAATTTTCTCCCAATAATAATTTTTAATAATTTCAGTATTTCTTTTGTTTTAAATTATATGCATTGAGTATAATTTTTCTTGTGTAGACATCCAATAGGAATTCATCTTATAGTGGAAATTCAGGCGTGAAAATTGTATGCCTACATTTTTTTTAATAATAAAAAATAATAAATACATTTAAAAAATTTGATATAACTATCATTACACCAGAACAAATATCAAAACAAAATATAGAGAATAATTTTATCTATTTTTTATTAATTATTGTAATTATACAATAAAACAGCTATAAAATTCAATCCTTATTGTTAACTGTTTAAATATATGCTTGTGAACAGATATCATAAACTACTTAATTTTAATTATACGAAACTTTTTTGTTGTGATAAATACGTATAAACAAAATTACTTTGTTTTCTTGTTTACTTTTTGATATTTCACTTATTATTTTATCTTTTCTATTTTTGATGATGGCATAAATGAGAACAAATAAATATAATATTTGAAGATTTAAAGTGATAAACAAATTTTTAAATGTAATAAAAAGAAAAGAAGCTATAAGTATCCTTAAAGTATTGGTTAAAATAAAATTAAAATATTAAATATCAAAATTTCTTAATAACACTACAAGAAAATTATTAAATAGAAACTAATTTTAGAGAAAAAAATAGTTAGTTAATATTTTGACTAAATTAAACACCATTTTAAAAACTAAAAAAATTGGTGTTGTTAAATAGTTTTTAAATTGGTATCTAATTAGGGATCAAGGTCTTTACTACAAAAAATAATTGGTAGTTGATCAAATACCAATTTAGAAACTATTTAACAATAATACAAACTAATTTAGAAATCAAAACTTTTTTAGTCTCTAAAATGGTTTCTAATTAATTAATATAGCAACTAATTATTTTTGGTCTTTAAAATTAGTTTCTATTTGATGATTTTCTTGTAGTGTAATTTGATTGTTAAAATTTGTTGAGATTTTGATTTTGATTGTTTACTTTGAAGCAAATTAGGCTTTAGTGATGTATTTTCATATCGATAAATTTGATTCTTAAACTTAAAATTAAAATAGGCTCTGCATTCTGCACCCCATAAATTTAAATTACACCCCAATAGTACATTACTAAGTAGTTCTCAAAGGAGGACATTAAAATGGGTTCTGCATTCTGCACCCCATAAATTTAAATGCACCCCAATAGTACATTACAAAGTAGTTCTCAGGAGGAGATTAAAGGGGGTTGTGTGGGAGTGATAGGATTCCCAGTCTGTACGAATTTAATGTTTATTTCATAATTTTTTTTTTGAAATGTCTTCAAATATGATATTATTGAAGTTATATACAATTTTCATAGAAAAAAAATCCGGGGATGTGTATACAAAATTCTTGCAAAAGTTCTTTCCATTAGGCTTAAGATAGTTTTATACAAAGTAATAAATAAATCACAATATTTTATTTTTGGAAGGGATGGGTCTTTTGGATTGTGTTTTAGTTGTCAATGATATCATAGTAAATCTAGCAGGAAACATGTATTTTGGTTAAAGTGGAATTTGAGAAGGTAGCTTTTGTTAGATAAGACTTTCTTTTTTATATGATGCATAGACTGAGCTTTTGTACAATATGGATTAACCAGATAAATGAGTGTTTAGAATCATAATCTATTTCAATTTTAGTTAATTAGAACTCAACATCAGAGTTCAAGCCTTCTAAGGAGCTTAGGGAAAGGGATCCCATAGCTCATTTTTTTTTCTAATTATTGTTGAAGGCCTAGTGGGTTTATTGAGGGAGACAACAAATGTTAGTTTTTTGAAAAGGGTCAAAGTAGGCACAAAAACTCTCATGAGTAATATGCTTCAATTTACAAATGATACTTTATACATACATAATAATATTTACAATGTTTTACCAATTAAGAGTATGCTAAGATGTTTTGAACTAACCTCACGTTTAAAAGTAAACTTCATCAAAACCAAAATAAGGGCAATAAGGTTACAATATAATACACTGAAATCATTATCAACTTTTAAAAGCTGTAGAATAATGGTTATGCTTTTTCATTATCTCGACATTAAAATTGGGGATAAGTCTAGGAGAGTATCCTTATGGAAAAAGGTGGTAGACAAAGTTAAGAACATGTTAGCTAAGTGTAAGGATAAACATTTATCTTTTGCTAGAAGATTTTGTTTAATTAAACCGATTATCACATATTTACCTTTGTTTTACATGTCTTCCTTTAAAAGGAAAAAAATGTGATTAACACCATTACATACCTTGGATGAAATGGGGGCAAAGTATGCAAACCAAAACGATAGGGAGGTTTAAGAATTTTAAATTCCTAGGGGTTATGGAAAGAGGAGAAATGAGGTTTCCAGTTCTTACTGGGTGAACCAAGCTCCAATTAATATTAATATTGCAAGGAAACTGCAACAACCAGGACTCAAGCCCAACTCCTTCCAGTGACCAGGAAAACATTAACCACTAGACCAGACAAATTCTTTTGTCATATTATCATTTTTATTATACTTATTATAATTAATATTATTATTAGTATTATTATAAATATTATTAGTATTAATATTAGTATTATTATTAATATTATTAGTATTAATATTCATATTATTAGTATTAATATTCATATTATTAATATTATATTCATATTATTAATATTATATTGTTAATATTGTTAATAATAATAAGTATAATAAAAATCATAATAATACTAAAGAATTTGCTTGGTGTAGTGGTTAACTTTTCTTTGGTTACTGAAGGTACTTGGCTTTGAATCCCATTCACTACAAATTTTATTTTATGGTGCCAAAAGTTACATACGGAATTTAATCCGTATGTAATTCACGTTTTTCTTGTAGTGTTTATTATTCCTTGTTGGTTTTATGCTATCTCTGATTTTTGGATCTAGAAATACATTCTAAAATGTACAATCAAAAGTGTGTGTATAGATTAAGGATTATGCATTTCAGAATGTATTTCCGAATCCAAAAACACATTCTAGAATGCTTGATGATTTTTTTTATGACAGGTGTACTGTGTCAGAAGTAATAATTTGTCCCTAAGGACATAATCAAATCCACAAGGAACAATTGAATTATCAAGTATAAAATTCACTAAATAGAAAACAATAAGTAAAATTTTGTAGGGTGTTTGTTGTGTATGATTGCAAGAATGTAAATAAAGCAAAGTAAAGAGTTGTTGATTCAATTGGAAAAATTGCGATTGGGGTTCATCCGTCTCACTCTTTTGTATTTTGAAAATCATAATAATATTCTATCATTTGATTGATATTGATGCCCATATAAAATTTATTTATATCGTTTTCTCGCATATAAAATTATTAAGATAGTCTCCTAAATATCGAATCCTCGCATATTTATAAAAACTCCTTATACGATTAGATGTTGATAGCAATTAACATTTCAAATCTATTTCTAGCATTCAAATATGTTAAACATTATCATTTAGTTCATAAACTTAGAAGTATTTTTCAGTCAAATCTAAGGATCAAAATCATGATAAACAAGGCTTACAAATAAAATGACAATACCAATCATCATTCAAGAATAAAATATTATATTTAAATATCACCTCAATACATAGGAGTTTGAACAAATTACTCCCATTCCCAAATGATAGAATTAACCACTCATGTTGGCCATTACAACATGGAAAGAAAAAAAAGATCCAAGATATTTTTCCTTGATGGCTACCTCCTCTAGGATATATGAACACTTCCCAGGTATAGAAACAAGGTATATCAATCTCACATATAAGGGGCTCCTCCCTCGGGCGTTCCATATTGTCATAGGATGCCATTTATGTAAAATTGGTTTTATGCACATGCAAGTCGATGGTTTTACCCATGTTAAGACACTATGAAGTTCTTATGATGGCCATCGTATTAGTAATCCATTTTAGGTGATAGTCATGCTCTCAGGACATATCTAGCTCGAGAGGTGCTCACAATGCCATGTACTATGACAATTTGGGCAGACGAATCCTCGGCCTCCCCCACCATTTGAAGGAGGTGTAGTTGTTGTGATTGATGACCGATTGTTGCACTTTTCCAATCATCTTGTTACTGGTGTTACATTGACTTTGCATCCCTCAACATATGCAGTCAGATACATGCACATGTTTAAATTAGTGTCACACCCATACATACATCCTTAAGCGAACAAAGATCGATCATTTGTACTGTTGTGTCGTCATTCACATAGTCTGGATGATGGCTAAACATGATATGCATCTCAATAGGAACATGCTTATCTGGTTCCATTATTATTTTACCATAGTTTCTTGTTTTAATATTTGAAGTGCCTAATGGAATTTCAATGAATGCATGGTGTATTCAGGAGGATCATTGATATTCTTTTGCTCAAGATCGATTGTGGACATGTGGCAAAAGGTACTCGTAGTTAGTTTATGACATCACAGTTGAGGGGGTCATTTATACCAAACATCCACATGTTTTAAGGGGCATACAATTCTAGTTTTCAGAGAGTTTTCCAATGTATAGGTTTTATATTTTAAATTTAGCAATGATATTGTATGAAAATTTTGATAATTTATATATAAGATAATATCATGATTTATTGTGTTTACTTTACATGAATATTGTTACTATTAAAAAAAGTCATTGTATTAAACAAATTATTTGTGTTTAAAATACTAAAATGAATATTTAAAATAAATTAATTTTGTTTAAAAGTATTTTTTAAAAAATATAAAAAAATTAAAAATACAAAATTAATGTATTTTGGATTGTGTATTTCAAAATACATATTTTGTATTATGCAATGTACAATCTAAAATGCAAAAAAATTACTTCAAAATACATAATACGTATTACAAGATGTACAATTCGAAATACAAAACATATATTTAGAATTGGATATTTCATAATATAAATTTTAAAAGGATAAAATTTGATTTTCAGATTATATATAGGAGTGACGTTTTAGATTAAGGAGGTGGAGTAAGTAACTCTCAATTAAAATGTGAATTTAGTCATTTGTTAGGGCAAGTAAATGATAGAGTTTACACTGTGATAGTTCATAATATTTTTTTTTATCATCAAAATAATGAAGAAATAAATAGGAATATTTTAGGGTTTTTTTAACCCTATTATTACAAAAAGAATGGTTATGATTCTTGTATAACCCCAAACAAACCTTAAGCATAAGTGGTATCTTCCACTCAATCACGTAATCAACTATCAAGAGATACCCTATTCAGCATTAGAGAAAACATGTACTTCTTTAGAGATGAACAAAAAAAAATCATATACAATGTTGACCTCTACTAAGAATAGAAAACAACTATACAAAAAATAATGTAAATAATTAGAACATAATCCTCAATCCAACATATGACAAGAGTTATGATTGATACACACTGTAATTTTGAATTTGCAGCATTATAACATTAAGGCTTTAACATTGTTTATTCTTAATTTGCGTGTTATTCAAAATATATTCTCTCGATTTTTGTGTTTCACCTTAGCACAGTAAATTATCGTTATTACTTGCCTTTCTCTCGTTTTAAGCAAACAGACCCTTAAAATAATTTTTAAATTCTCTCATAACTATCACATCACTCACAAATTTCAATAAATTATCTTCACAAATTCACTTTATCATCCATCAATCCAAACATCCTCTCGAATCCACTCTCTTCCCTCCCCATAAATCGTCACCACAATCCAAACACAACATTACTATGAGGCTTAGACACTCCTCTTAAATGGCGTGTCCATGTTGGACACATGTATCGGACACCGACACTCGTACGACACTTGTAAGACACATATCGGTGAAATGTCCAATGCAAAAAATATTTGTTGAATTTCTGACAATTTTAGCACGATTCTAACATAATTTTAAAAAAGAGAAATACATTAATTTTCTAAAAACTCAAATTTATTGTATAAATTTTTATTATGATTATAAAAATAAGGAACAAATCTTTTTGAACCAGCCATAAAAAAATATCTTTCTACTCAAAAAAATTTGAAACATACTTGTGCACATAAATTTAGATTGTCAATTTATATAATTCATAATTATATAATATAAAGAAGAAAATATTTCAAGATATATGAAGTTTATAGGATCGACAAAAATTAAGTTAAACACATAAAAAATTTACTATATATTACTATTTTTTTAAAAATAATAAGTGTGACATTGAAAAATATATAAAATTAAGATAAACAACTTATTTAATCAAAATTAAGATAAGTGTGTACCGTCCCGTCCCCGGGCGTTGACCAAAGTCAAAGTCAACGTCAAGGTCAAAGTCAACATACAGTGGGACCACTCGAGGGGGTCCGAGGAAGGAAGTCAACAGACTGACTGCTTGAAGCGTCGCCAAGAGAAGGCGTCGCCAGGAGAAGGTGTCGCCAAGTTGAGTCGTCGCCAGGTTAAGGCGTCGCCAAGTTTAGGCGTCGCCAAGTTGAGGCGTCGCCAGGATAGGGCGTCGCAAAGTTAAGACATCGACAGTATTACCCCCCGATACCCATGGGTAGGAAAGAACATGGAGGGGGCGACACCGTGAGGAGGCCTTAGGCCTCGACAACTCAGAACAGTAACAAAGAGAAGAGAAAGGTGGCTTCAAGGCCATAGTTCTAGTATCAGTAGGAAGTATCCTGACTCGTGAAGTGCCCACGCCACCTCAGGGAGACCCCTGGGGTAGGTACGACTCATGAGAGGGCCAAACCCAGGGGCAAACCAGGTGCGTGGTGCGAGAGTAAAGTAGATACCCTCCCAGGGCGAATGACTAGAGGCTGGGGCGCATGAGTTGGCACCCCGAAAGTCACCCCCTGCGCCATATGCACTTCGAGGAAAGAGGACTCACACAATGGAATAACCCTGAGTTGGGTTACGGCGCTGTGAGGCCCACTCCGTAGAGAAGCAATCAAGTCAGAAGAACACGTGGCAATAAGCACTGAAACAATCAATGTTTTCCTGAAAGTCTGCTAAGGTTCGCGTTAATTTAGTTTACGCTTCGAACGTTTCAAGGCATGTTTTTATACGCTTTCAATATGCTTTAACGCGCTTTAAAATGCGGGAGGTGTTTAAAAAGGGGCTTTGGGACGTTTGAAAGGGGATCCGAGTTTTGACCTAATTCTCTTAGTTTACACAGAGCCAAAAACCCTAGTTGTTTCACGGCGCACCCACTGTGCGCACAGGCAATTAGGGCACACAGTATTAGCTACTCAGTATTATTCGACCACCTTCAGAGCATCCCTTCACGGTGTTCCGATACGGAGGTGTGTCACCCTTTGATGTTTCTCGCTAGTTGACTTGATCGTCGGAGTGCAAACGGCCGCGAGGGCGCCCCTTTGTCCACTTCTTTTCAGGTACTCACAGACGGAGCAGAACGAAGGTGCCCTAGCTCGCGAGGACAAGCCACACGCAAAGACGATCCCGGTCAACCAGCGGGAACAATTACTATTTTTTTAAAAATAATAAGTCTGACATTGAAAAATATATAAAATTAAGATAAACAACTTATTTAATCAAAATGATACATACTAATTAAGCAAATCTTATTATAATTTATCTAAGATCTTTTTAATGCATATGTTATAGTAGTTTATTAAATTTTAAGCACTTAGTTTTTTTTTTACTTTTAATCAGAAATTCTATTAAATTACATACGAATAATATGAATTATATTCTCTATGTAAGATTATGTATTATTTTTATTATAATTAGTTCACACCCTACACAATTCATAAAGAATAAGAACAGGTATTTATATAAATAAATATTTTTTTTTGTAATTGTTGCATCACATAATTAGATATGATAAGAGAATTCTTTTTACAAACAATTTTTAAACTCATTTATCAAGTCATACTTTTGATTCAATTCACTACAAGAAATTATTCATTTATATACCGATTTTTATATACAAATCTGAATCTATATGTAAAATGAGTATTACATACGAATATTTACATATAAATTTAGTTCAGTATGAAATAGACATTACATACAGATTTTTTCGTATGTAAGAAAAAAAAGTGATTACATAATGATTTTTTCGTATATAAGAATAAAAATGATTACATACATATTTTTCCGTATATAAGCTAAAAATATTACATATAGATATTTACCTACGAATTTAATTTAGTATGTAAATATAGACGTTACATACAAATTTTTCTGTATGTAAGACAAAAGTGATTACATACGATTTAATCAGTATGTAATTTTGGCGCCATAAAACGAAAATAATTACATACGGATTGTATCCGTATATAAAGTATTACATACAAAATATTTTTAATAATTGTAATAATAATAATATTGATATTAATATTTAATAATATTAACAATAATTAATAATATTAATAATATTTAATAATATTAATAATATTAATAATATTTAATAATATTAATAATATTTAATAATATTAATAATATTTAATAATATTAATAATATTTAATAATATTAATAATA
>Ga0123342_1003373_pt1 | contig 25651 bp, 14 predicted proteins | sample Turbeawhitnodule_FD_89960 | JGI IMG/M metagenome (GOLD analysis project Ga0123342, IMG submission 89960) | Root nodule microbial communities of legume samples collected from Mexico - Turtle bean Mexico white nodule | ecosystem: Host-associated > Plants > Roots > Nodule | place: Mexico: Nepantla...
ATATATATATATATATATATATATATATATATATATATATATATATATATATTGTTATATATATATATATAACAATATATATATATATATATATATAACAAATTCATTTTTTATGTCTCGATATACATTAAGACGGTTGAAGATAAATTAAATCAGCAAAATAAGTAGACGGAGACTTAATTTTATTAATTAACTAAAAAAAAAATTATGCATGATTGATTTAATTTAAACTAAAAATTAAGTTTGTTAAAAGTTGATTTTGAGATAGGTATTATTTAATTATATTAATTTATCAACCAATTTGACACATCGGTTTTGAAACATATACAACTATTTTATAAATATAATTTAATTTCATGATTTCAATAATTGTATTATACACATCATAATTAAACTCGTGATTTCTTTTCATGTTATAAAAATAAATCAAATATAATATCTATCTATATTAATATATAATAAATTTAAATAAATTGAGTTCGGTCTAAAGAAAAATATTCATACCAAAGTCAAATCGAATAAGTTGAATGACACGAATCTTACTTCAATTGGACTCATTTCCACATCCTACAGGATCTTGAATGTTCATGAAAACAGATTTTTAATAAATAGTACAGTAATACTTAAATTATTCTGTTTTAAGAAGATTTGTACCTATCTTATTTAATGGTAAAATATTACAACTTTCTTTACTTTCTTTATTTTCCATTGATTGAAACTTAAATTTAAAAAATCATATTAGTTCATGTTTCCAATTGTTAATAAATTTATATTTTTTTTATCAACAACAAAATAAATTTATGCTTAATTTCATGTCTTCATATTACTATAGGTAAATATTTACTAATGTATTTGTAGAAGTTAAAAAAAACAGTAAGGATATTTTATGAAAATAAACCCGTGATTAGATTTTTCAGAAATTGTTTTGCTATAAAAAAAAGTTAAAAATATTAACTCTTTTAGTCAACAAATCTTAAAATCAATAACTAAAATATTATTGATTTTTTAAAATACTTTTAATGATTTTTTATACATTTTTCCTTTTTACTTTTTAATCAATTCTTAAGAGCATACCTTAGTTACTTTTCTAAGTTTTTAAAATTGAAAATTTTCTTATATAAAAGTGTCAAAATTAGATTTCAATAATGTATCTTTCATATTGATATTTTATATTGTAGAAATGATTAAACTCGAGTAACTATACATAAGAGTAATGGTGAATTTAACATTTACGAATTTTCACAATTTTAGAATTGAAATTTTTTACTTAATCCTTGAACATCAAATTTATGAGGAAAATAATATGAATGCAATTCAGAAAAAGAATTTTGATCAATAATTAATAAAATAAATATGAGTAATAGAGAAAAAGAGAGGGAGAGAAAGATAAACAGAAAAAATTATATTGGTTCACTGAATAACTAATGTCATATCCATTTGTCTAGCCACACTTGCTAAATCACACACTGTAACTTCCAAGTTTTTTCAGTACAATGTCCTCCTTCAACACACCAATAAGAAGGAGAACAAAATCTTTTGATTTTAGAGGAAAGAAAACTCCACATCTTGGTGAATCTTTTTGGTAGCCTCTCACTCTGATGGTAGAGGCCCAAGCTCATGATAAAAGAAGCCCAAACTCAAGTACAAATACAAGTTCAAGTTTCAGCTCAAGCCCAACACATAGAAGATCTGGGCCAACTAAGCATCATTGGATGTCTCTTTTTGTAATTACGTTTGAGTACTTTTTAGTAGAACATAAAGGGAGGTGTAAATATAGATATAAGAGGTGCAAATGTATAAAGATAAGTCACATCGTCCATGTGACATAAAGAGAAGGTGTAGGTATAGATTTAGGAGGTGCCAAAGAAAGAAACCAAGTCACACTTCCCTTGTGACTAGGAAATTGGCGCCAAATTCAAATGTTTCTCATTTGAATTTCCCTCCACTTTCATTTGAATTTTCAGCCCTCTAAACACTATAAATAAGAGGGCTTGGCTCATGTAATTAGAAGATTAATCATATGAGTGAATTGTTGTCAATTACACTATTGTCTCCTACTCTCCCTATGATAGACGTTTGATCTTCATTCTTCACCCTCCACGTGATTAGGCCTCACCTATCACTCACCATACATCTCTTGCACCTTCAAGGATACCACACCTCTTAGGAGATCCTTGCACGCCTCTTTCATATGCTTCCACCACTATCATTCAAGTTTCGTCACACATGAAGGCACTTCTTCCATCACACTCTACCATCTCCTTACACATAGGTTGGAAACATTAATACCTAGTTCTTTGATGATCAAGGTATTCCTTCAAGTGGTAAGGAGGAAAACAGTTAATGTGACAAAGGTGCTTAAATTCTCTTTGCTAAAAGAAGATAAAATTTGAAATATGAGAAAACTACTTCAACACCAAAATCTTCAAACCTTTATGGAACTCATACGTAGGATCTACCCTGATCTTGTGAAAATGTTTTATACAAATTGAAGTTTGAAGGGGTTGTACTCAAATTCAAAGTCCATGGAGTTGATATTGAAATCACTCCACGCATTTGGAAGAAACTCACTAGGCTAACATTTAGAATTATACAAGTCAATAAGGACAATACTAATGCTCTTGAAAATTTCAACAAAGTTCAATTTTTCAGAAGTTGTCTAAAAAAACCACCTACATCCATCAAAAGCTTCAATAGAGGAGGCCTAAAGTTTGAAGAGAGTCTCCTTGTAATTATCATTGTTTGACACCCATAATAAGATCAAAATCAATTGGATATATGTTATCAAAAGACCATATTTTGTAGTAAAAAAGACTACCTGATTATAGATTTCCTTATGCTATTCGTGTCTCCAAATTCTCAACCACTTCAAGTTCAAAGTGGATGGTAAACTTTTTAACATCGTCAAAAGTACAAATGAAATGACTAATGTTACTTTTCACAAAAATAGGATGAAGAAAAGAATGTTTATGGAGTTGTTACACATAATGCTCAAGAGTTTGAGTCTACCTATAAGGTTGGAACCGAGTAACACTCAAGGAGATGACATGATGATAACTGACATTATTGAATATGTTCAACCAGTGGACAAATGTCTTCCTTTATCTCAATTTGAGAAAGAATGAACATATTCGTTATTGATAAAATATCACATCATGAACTTTGTGCAACTCAATTTCAACACTTGGACAACTAAAATTGAAGCATTCAAGATCAACTTGTTGAGTTTCAATATGATAGGGAAAACTAGGCATCTTAACATTGCATCTATATAGTTTGTTTATGTGTTGTTGGCGTATTGTTGCTATAATTTTTCATTCTATCATGTTGTTTTTAGTTTTGTTGCATATTTTATATTATGTTCCTTTAAAACTTATTCACAATCTTTGATGGAAGAAGTGCCTTCATGTGTGACGAAACTTGAATGATGGTGGCAGAAGCATATGAAAGTGGCGTGCAAGGATCTCCTAAGAGGTGTGGTATCCTTGAAGGTGCATAAGATGTATGGTGAGTGATAGGTGAGACCTAATCACTTGGAGGGTGAAAAATGAAGATCAAACACCTATCCTAGATAGAGTAGGAGGCAATAGTGGGATTGGCTCAAATTTGGCAGCAATTCACTCATGTAATCAATCTTGCAAATACATAAACCAAGCCCTCTTATTTATAGTGTTTAGAGGGCGGAAATTCAAAAGAAAGTGGAGGGAAATTCAAATGAATTTCCTCCCAAAAGTAGAGCCTAAATGAGCACATGGGGAGGGGTGTGTCTAGTTTGTATGCTCAACCCCTCCATGGGCTTTCTAGACCGGCCTTGGTAAATATAAAGGTTTTTAGAAACTCTAAGTTTACCTAGGTTGGTGTTTTAGGTGCCAACATTTAATTCCAAGAAAATTACAAATAAAGTTCATATGCTAATTTTGACAAGAATTTAAAGTCTACTCTACACTAGAGTTTATGACATCTTGAACATGTATAAGAAGGTTTGTCTGCCATCAGTAGCAGCATTCGAGTCTTCTTGGATCTTCTTGGCCATAGCCCTAGTGGTTGGCCCAAATCTACTCTTTGGTGGGCTTGCATTTGGGCTTGTGCTTAGGCCTCTTGCATCAATCTTCTTGAATGTTTAATATGTTATTGGAGTTGTCTCTCAAAATCTTGATTGTCAAACACTTCAATATATTTTGATGTTTCTTGATGAGTCATTTTATGTTTAAGGTTTAGGGTTTAGGGTTTATGCTTCTTTATACGTGTTTGAACTTTGGTTGTTTGATGACAACTCATGAGACTTCTTGTGCCTCTATTTGCTATTGTCTAGTCTTTGGTTATCATCTTTTGATTCTTCATAAGACTTCTAACAAATTAGAGACTACATCTCTTTATATTATAAACAATCTTATATTAATTCACACTTGACAAACTCGTTATATATACTAAAACTTGATATTATTTGTTATTTTCAAAATTTAGAGAGAATTATTATCAAATATGTAGACTTGTGTTAAATAGTTCTTACTTTAACATACATGTCCCTTAGTATTATATGTTAATAAATCAAAATTATTAGTTAATGTCATCCCCACGAAATATCAATATGAAGGACAAATTTACATTATTGTACCAACTTTTTCCTTTAACACTCTTTCTCATAAATTCATAGATACCTTATACTTTCAAAACTTTGAAAATTCATTTAACTTAATTTATTATATATATATATATATATATATTATATTATGATTGATTTTTTTAGATTAAAATTTATTAAAGAAAAAAAAAGTGTTTCTTTTCATTTTTTACCTATATTTTAAGTTTTTCTCATATAAAAACAAAAAATATAATAAAAAACATCAAACAAATAGATATGAAGTATCTTATTTTATTTATGCAACAAATTAATAAATAAATATTAATCAATTAACATTTAAAATATTAAAAAAATAATATAATTAAAAAAAATAATTAACAGAAATGATTTTTATCCTCTAAAAATAATTCACGTGACAATCCACTACAATAAAATCATGAAATAGAAATCAATTTTAGAGACAAAGATAATTAGTTGTTATAGTGATTAAATTAGATACCATTTTAGAAACTAAAAAAAGTTGTTGGTTTCTAAATTAGTTTCTATTATTGTTAAATGGTTTCTAAATCAATATCCAATTAGCTACCAAAGTTTTCGCTACCAAATTTATAATTAAAACCTTGATAGCTAATTATATATCAATTTAGAAACTATTTAACAATAATAGAAACTAATTTAGAAACCAATTTTTTTAGTCTCTAAAATTGTCTCTAATTTAGTCACTATAGTAACTAATTATTTTTTGTTCCTAAAATTAATTTATATTTCATAATTTTCTTATATGATCCAACAATATTATTTTATACATATATATAAAAGGGATTCTCCATTATAATTATTTTTTTGTGTACACAAATTTGTTCTTATTTTATCATTCTATCAATATTTCATTTTATTATTTTATTTTGACTATTTTATCATTTTATAATTACTTAAATTTAAAACTAAAAAAATAAGTAATATTAAATTTGAAAGTTAAGAGGTGCACTATATTTATTTACTATGGGAAAAAATGAGTAAAATTGAATTTTGAATTGAAATGTGATTTGATTGCTAGTTACTTTATTTTTTTTAAAATATTAGGAATTTTTAATTTTTTTAAAATATAATAGGAATTTAAGTAAAACTTCATAAATATCTCATCAATGTAATTTACTTTTTTTATAAATTAATAAATTTAAATTTTGGTTTTATTAGTATTAATGGTTAAATTATATGATTTTTTTTTAAAATTTAGAGATTTTGGATCTTATATAATAGTTAGGATATGTCAATAATTTGAATAAAGAATAAATGATAAGTAAACTAATATTTAAAATAAAATAAAATATTATTATTCGTATATTTATATTACAAATATAAATTTATAATTTATTTTAATAAATACAAATATCTTATATCTATATATAAAAATATTATTCTTTATAACGGATTTTAAAAATGACATTATAGTTTAATTTTGTTTTGAAAACAATTTTTCCCATAATTAAGCAAAACAAAATTATATAAATAAATATATATAAATTGTACAGCTTTTATGTTTCTCCTATTGAAAATCTATAACTCACCAAACAACTTTTTTTGTTTTTTCTTCCACTTTCATTATGTCTTTGTCTTTTTTGTTACTTTTCTATAATTTTGATGTTGTAATTCAATTTTTATTTTGCTTATAAAAATCAAATAAATTATAATATTTAACAATCATGATAACTATTTTATTTTGTTTAATCTGAATACACAAATAAATAAATAATAAATAAAATTTGCAATTTTTTAAAATTGAAAAATTATGAATAATATGTTTTATATAATTTGATTATTATTATAATTTAACTAATAAAGATATTTGTTAACAATAATTTTATATTTTTCAATAATACATATAAAGACATCTTTAATATCAGTTTTTATTTAAATTTTCCTTTAATAAAATTTAATGTTTTTTTCTTTAAAATAAATATATAAATAATAATATTATTTATTCAAACTTTAATATTAAAATAGTATATAAATAATAAAAATAAAAAACCCGATACACAAAAATTTTACGCCACGTGTTTTCACTAGTCATAAAAAAATTAAATTAAATTAAATTGATACATAATTAATTTTAATAAATATTAAATTATTAAAAAGGTTATATTAATTATTGTATTAATTTTATTTTAAAAATATTAAATTGAATTTATGAAATTAAAAAGTATGATATTTTGTAATAATAATTTAAATAATGCAACATAATTGAATTTAGTTGAGAAACCATAATATAATTCCACATTATTTAACTTAATTGTCTTAGACATTTTAAAATATATTTTAATTCTATAAATGTGCTAAAAAAAATGTAGAATATACATGATAAGGCTGAAAAGATTTGTTGGAGGTGATATACGTGATCGATGATGAACCTTGTCCCCTTCTTCTTCCTATTAATGCATTGTTTTGCAAATAACATTATAGTTTCAGTGTTCCGTGTTCTTCGCTTCCCCTTAATTCCCGACCTCACAATTATTAACTTCACCAACTCATCTCCCTACCAAAAAAACCCAAAACCTACTTCTCTTTGCTATCTTTTTTTCTCTAAAACCCACTCTCCTCCTTTCTCATCTCACCACCACCAACATCAATGGCTTCTCCACCTTCTCCTATATCCCCTCAACTCCTCCTCATCCTCTTCGTCCTCGCCATCAGCGCCGCCACGCCCTCCGCCCTCACCTGCACCACGCAGAGGCTCACCGACTCTGCCAACAAACTCTACGCCAACTGCCTAGACCTCCCCGTGCTGGATTCATTCCTCCACTGGACCCACGACGCCGCCAACGCCTCCCTCTCGGTGGCCTTCCAGGCGGCGCCGCCGAGCCCCGGCGGATGGGTCTCCTGGGGGATCAATCCCAAGGGGGTTGGTATGCAGGGGGCGCAGGTGCTGGCTGCGTTCAAGGGCGGCAACGGCGGCGCAGTGACTGTGAACACGCTTGACTTGCAGTCATACAGCGCCATTGTTCCTGGGAAGCTGTCGTTCGACGTGTGGGACACGAGGGGCGAAGAGGTTGGAGGGGTGATTAGGATATTCGCTAAGGTTAAGGTTCCGGAGAAGGTGGAGAGTGTCAACCACGTGTGGCAGGTGGGGCCATCCGTCACCGCCGGGAGAATCAGCAGACATGAATTCCAACCTGCCAATTTGAATTCCAAGGGGATTCTTAGCTTCAGTGGGGAACAGAGTAATGTTGCCCCTGCTGTCGACCCAGTCACCAAGAAGAAAAATGTGAGTTTGTGTTTTTTTTAAAAGAAAATCTTTTTGGGAAAGGAAAAAACTTGGGTCATGGTGGTGGTGTTTTGCAGTTTTAATTTTTACAGGGGTTGGTTTTTATTCCTGCCAAAATTCTAATTGTGATTGGAGAATAAGAACCGCGACTAAGTTTGTCTCGGGGAAATGGGTGTTTTTCTTTGATTTTAACATGTGGGGTTTTTGTTTTTTGGAGGGATATTGGAAAAAGGGTGTGTGGGTGTTTTTGTTTTTTGGAGGGAGGAGTTAATTTTCTGGATTTGTTGAAGAACAGTAGTAGTTTTGGTTTTTTGTTAGATTTCAGAAATTAAAAAAAAAAGGTTTTTTCTAGTTTTTTTTATTGGTTTTCGAGATTTCAAGAAAAAAAGGTTTTTTTTTTGTGATTTCGAAAAGGAGGTGTTTTTCTTTTGTTAATTCTTGTTTGGTTGAAGGCGAGCTTGAGTTTTTTTTTTGTGATTTTCGGGAAAAGCAAGTTATTTTTTGGCTGTGAAGTTTGACTTGTTTTCATTTTCAATTCAAAAGGGTGTTTGCTTGTTGACATTTTTGGGTGTTGAAGAAATTGTTTTGTTGACGTCTGATTTAAGTTAAGTTATTGGATAGATTGATATCTTTTTAGAAAAAAAAAACATTTGATTTGTGCTGAGAGGAGTTTGAAGAAGGGTTAAATTTTAAGTGAAATCTAGAAAGAAGGACTTTTCCTTCTATTGGATATAGAATTCATGTGATTTGATTGAGTTGGTTTGATTTTTGAATTACATGTGATATTCTTGAATGACAGATTCATGGAATTCTAAATGCTGTAAGTTGGGGTGTGCTGTTTCCCCTTGGAGTGATCATAGCTAGGTATATGAGAATTTTTCCATCAGCAGATCCAGCTTGGTTCTATCTTCATGTTGGTTGTCAGGTCTCTGCTTATGCCATTGGTGTTGCTGGATGGGGAACTGGTATGAAACTTGGAGGGGAATCAGAAGGGATCCAGTACAGTGTGCATCGCAATATTGGAATTACCCTCTTTTGCTTGGCCACTCTACAGGTAAATAAAATAGTTTATATACACTCAGTTTTATTCTGTGACTATACACAAATCATTCATTGATCTTGAGGTAGAGGAGTTCCCGCATCTTAAGATGAAGTTTGACAATGTTAACTGTGTTGTGTGGAATCACAGATTTTTGCATTGTTCTTGAGGCCAGTGAAGACTCACAAGTACAGGTATTTATGGAACATCTATCACCACAGCATTGGATACAGTGTGGTTATCTTGGGAATCATAAACATATTCAGGGGCTTCAGCATCTTGCATCCTGATGAGAAATGGAAAACAACTTACAGTGGAGTGCTTATTGCACTGGGAGTTGTTGCCATATTCTTGGAAGTCATCACATGGATTGTTGTGTTGAAGAGAAAGTCTAACAAGTCTCCCTAAACTTATTATGGATACAACACTGGAGAGAAACTACAGACCAACCCCACCACTGATAATCAAGTGAACAAATTTGGACCATATTCTTCATTATGTGATTCTTCCTTTCACTCAAAGTCTTCTTCCATTTACCCCTTCTGCTCCCCTTTTCCCATCTTTTACTCTCTTTTTTTCTTCTATTTATTACATATCTTTGTATAATGCTTGCTTATAAAGTATATATATTTTTCATTTGGTCTTACATCACTCTTAAAGAAAGCTTCATAGACACAAGACGATAAAAATGAACTCAAGTGTGTGTGCGGAATTTCATTATCCAGCTACACTTCTAAACCAAACTAGGCCACAAGTATGCTGAATAAAAGATTCCTAGAATAGATATATCTCAACCTTGATGTAACAATTAAAAATAATGTAAAGAAAATTGAAAAGGTCAACTATTAAAATGTAAATAATTATTAATTGAACGTGGAGCAGCAGTTTTCAATATTGATTTATATGAGAACACATGAACTGTTTGTTTTCCTTTTTACTGTTACTTTGAGTTTTGTTTTTTGTTTTACTGTTACTTTCCTTCCTTCCCCTGATAGTTATATGATAGTGATTTTTGACTCCCATCATGGATGCATCAGATCACTCATGAAGCTAATTACACTAATCAGGCAAGTGTTTGCAATGATTTCACATACTTTATAAAGCGAAAGCATGCAATATGAGTGAAAAGGCCAGAATTCTACGTCAAATTCTCATCTAGTTCTTGACAACTTTCTTTAAATTGTCGGAAATTTTGAAGGTGGAAAGACCTCATTGGCTTAAGCAAGATTTTGAGGGAACCTTTTATTTGTTAGTTGAACAAAGAAATCGCACTTTGGTTTAACGCTCAACTTTTGCTTAACGTTATCTACCAAACCATAGTTTATTTTATTTTGATTTCTATAGTTCCCCTAAAGTTATGGTCCCTCCAGACAGCAATGTTCATAGCACCCTTATCCCCACAATCGCCACAATCTCAACTAATGCTTTCGCTTTCGTTATTCATGCCTTTGTTGCTTTCCCTTTAATCATAACTTTCTTTTATGAGATTCCCATGCCATGCCATGCCATGAGGTGCATAATGCATCATGCATGATGATGGATGGACCTCATCATCCTCATGAGTTTTAACTTAATTGAAATAAGCCCATAAAGACTAACCATGTACCAAGGTGAATTGAATTTTCTATAAGTATTTGACAAGAAAACACCTTTTCTTTACCTTCACTCTTCCCATGTTTTAACATCATCTACAAATCTCTTTTCAAACTTGACTTACCACACTCTAGACAATCTAAATTTCAATACAAGTCGTGAAAATGTTTAAAATACTTTGTATATCTAAAGCTTTACACGTTTATTATTCTTGTTTAACTTGCTTTTTTCTTTTTCATTATTTAATTGGATAAATAGAATAAAATATATTCAAATAAAGACTTTGGAACTTATACAGTTAATTAATTAAGTAAAAGAGATACCACTCATTTGATATCTTTTTGTTATTAGTTAACTAGATTTACAAAGTAAGTCTTAGTCCGTGTGTAGAAAGTTAATTCACTAAAATTTGGCGAATTGTATTGGTATTCTTAACTTGTCAGTGTGTCTTAATTTGTCTTGTCTAACTTATTAAGATTTAATGAGTTGTATTGGTATTTTTAACTTGTAAGTATGTTTTAATTTGTCCTTCCTAACTTGTTAAACTGGTGGGCCAAAGGTGGAACGGGATTGGTTGATCTACAAACATTTTTCAAATTAAAAGTTAAAACAAAATGTAGTCTAAAAGATTATTTTGGAGCAAAAGTCCAACATCATGTAGTTAGCATCCTATAATTTTGATTAGATATTTAAACGAATAAGGCATGAAGTTACATCTGATATGACAAAGATCAAATCATGTAAAAGTATTATCTCTTATACGATAAAAACACCATGTTCACAATGTTTGATAGTTGAAAACTGAAGATTTTATGATAAGTACAGATAAAAGACCAATTTGACTCATTCATAAAGAATATTCTTGAAGCTTGAGTCTATTTTACATAGAATGTCTTCTATATATGTTTCCAAGAAGATTTGCGTCAAACAAAAACAACAATATTCAAATATATATTGGAAGTATAACTAAAGTTGTAACATCTGCCAACTTTTCTGACGTAAGCTATTTTTAGCTCTTGTCCAATTATTCGTTCTGTATAGTTTGCATTTTTAATCAGTGTTTACTATAAAATGTTATGATATTGAGGAAGATAAGAACTACTAACAACTAGAGAGAATTAGAGATATTGCACGAAGAAGAAAAGAGAAATTTTAGTAGCATGTCATGCATCTAATGTTTTTTAACGTACAAACTCATTAGATGACAAGCAAAAGAGAAGAAAACTTGCAAAGCTTCTCAACGATCTGAAAATGTAATGCAACAACTACTTTTTTCAAGTTTATAAGAGGACATGCTTCGAAGAGAAGAAAAGAGAATAGAAGTGAGCCATAATTTGCAAATGCTAAAACTCTATCAAAATATTATGCAACCTAAAGTCTTGTAAGAACATTGTGTATGTTCATTTCTGCATACTAGCAAAGAGAGTTTAAAATTATAATATATTTATTATATAAATTTGGTTTGATAAAAAAATAGACAGATTTAAAATAACAACAAATAACATGTATAATATATATAAAAATTTACTATTATATAATTTTAGAATAATAATAAATAATAATAATAATTATAATAAATTTTTTAAACAAAATAATGTAGGAACTAATTGAAGGAAATAAGAGAAGGCAAAAGGTTGTAGAAACTTATTGAAGGTAATTGCGCAAGATTGCAAAACTGCTTAATTGATTCTTATTCATTTTGATTTACTTCAATAATATATATAATAAAATTACAATTACCGGAAGCTATAAAATAGGAGTACTAACTGGTCTATAAATTGACCATTAATACAATAATACGGTAAAATAGTTTAAGGCTAATAAAATCAGAATTAATAATAATAAAATCAGGATTAATAACCAACGAGCATATATTATCATAATTTTGTTGTTTGAAAAATGTTTGTTGACGGATTAATATGTTTATTTTTTATATCATTATATTCAATTTGATTTTAAGAACTCATGTCATTAGAAAAAAAAAGGTAAAATTAGTTTAAAATGTTTGAATTTTAACATGAAGACTAGACTACTATTGACTTGTGCTTCAAACAGATTGAACAAAATATTTACCTATAAAAAAGTAAATACTATAATAAATTTATATTATCATTTAACTTTGATGGAACAAATCTCAATAATTAAATAATTAAAAGAGGTTGTTCATATTTGACTTTTTGGTAACTCAACAAATTATTATTAATACTATTTGAAACTTCTTATGTTTCCAATAAAATCAAGCACAAATCATAACACAAATCATAATAATGATTAAAAAAAAATACAATACATTAAAACAATTAAATACTGTAAAAGGGTAATTGATGAAAATGTTTGTTTTTAAAATTCAAATATTAGAACATACCATGATAATTAAAAGAGAGTGAAAACATTTGACCTTTTGGTATTTCAGTAAATTACCATTTAACTCAGTGAATTTTGGTCCCAACTTTTTTAATATTAGTTTAACGTGATCCAACAATTAAATACTATAAAAAGGGTAATTGATGCAAAAATATTTAAGAAAAAATTTATTAATTTTTAAAATCAAATATTGGAACATCTCTCAATAATTGAAAGATAGTCATCAAATTTGGTAACTCAACAAATTATCAATTAATATGGAAGAAATATGACATGTTTCTAATAAAACAAAGCATACAATTAAAAAATGTATTTATCTAGGATTTTGAATATTTTTTATTTTTTATTTTTTTTTATATTTTTATTTAAGAATGACATTAAACAATTTAGTATATGTATTTATTTAGAAATTTTAATCATTTAGGAATTTTATTTATTTCTGATTTTTATTCAAATAAGACAATAAATAATTTAAGAATGTTAATTATTTTAAATTTTTATTTAAGTAGAAGATTAAATAATTTATGGTTTGTATCTATATAAGATTTTGAAAAAATTAGGAATTCTATTTATTTTTAATTTTTATTTAAGTAGAACATTAATAATTTAGGATTTATATTTATTTAGAAGTTTGAATAATTTAAAATTTTAATTATTTTAGATTTTTATTTAAGTAAGACAATAATTTAGAATTTGTATTTATTTAAAATTTTGAATAAATTAAAAATTATATTATTTCAAATTTTTATTTAAATTAGACATTAAATAATTTAGGATTTTTAAAAATTTAAAATTTTTATTTGTTTTAAAAATTTATTTAAGGAGAAAATAAAATAGTTGAGGATTTGTGTTTATTTAGGATTTTGAATAATTTAGAAATTTTATTTATTTCTTATTTTCATTTATGCATGACATTAAATAACCTTGGATTTATATTTATTAAAATTTTGTATAATTTATGAATTTTATTTATTTCAGATATTTTATTTAAGTAGGACATTAAATAATTTAGAATTTTTATTTTTTTATAATATTGAATAATTTAGGGATTTTATTTATTCCAGATTTTTATTTAAGTAGCACATTAAATAATTTAGGATTTATATTTATTTAAAAAATTTAACAATTTAGAAATTTTATTTACTCCAAATTATTATTTAAGTCGGACATTGAATCATTTAGAATTTGTATTTATTTAGAATTTTTAATAATTTAGAAGTTTTATTTATTTTTAATTTTTATTTAAGTAGGAAATTGAATAATTTAGGATTTTGTTTTTATTTAAGATTTTGAATAATGTAGGAATTTACTTATTTCATATTTTTATTCAAATAGTACCTTAAATAATTTAGAATTTTGGGTTTAATGATCATTTTGGTCCTATGTGTTTTAGAAAAATATAATTTTGTTCCCAGTTATTTAAAAAAGTTGAGTATGATACCAAAGATTTTTAATAGTCGAGTATAATATCCCTTTTATTAGATTTTATTAGATTGTTGTTACTACAATAGATTCAAATTGTCACTCTATATTGAATTATATGTGTTTGGATCAAATTTAATCATATTAAAATACTCACTACACAAAAATCATCAAATATAAATCAATTTTTAGAGATCAAAATAATTAGTTGCAGTAGTAATTAAATTAGAGACCATTTTAGAAATTAAACAAAATTGGTTTTTATATTAGTTTATATTATTGTTAAATAGTTTCTAAATTGGTATCTAATTACCTACCAAGGTTTTAACTACCAATTATTTAGTTTCTAAATTTGGTAGCAAAAACTTTGGTTGTTAATTATATACCAATTTAGAAACCATTTAACAATAATAAAAACTAATTTAGAAACCAAAAATTTATTTAGTCCACTGGTTTCTAATTTAGTCACTATAGCAACTAATTACTTTTGTCTCTAAAATTGGTTTTTATTTCATGATTTTCTTGTAGTGACTTTAGGACCAAATAGATTTTGTTTTTAAAAAGTATGGACAAAATTACATGTTTCAAACAAAAATAGTCATTAAACCTTGTATTTATTTAAGATTTTGAATAATTTAAATTTTTTTTATTTCAAATTTTTATTTAAGTATGATATTAAATAATTTTTTATTTATATTTATTTAGAATTTTGAATAATCTAGAAATTTTATTTATTTCATATTTTTATTTTAAGAAGGACATTAAATAATTTATAGTTTGTTTTTATTTAAGATTTTGAATAATTTAAATTTTTTATTTATTTCATATTTTTACTTAAGTACAACATTAAATAATTTGAGATTTGTATTTATTTAGAAGTTTTAATATTTTAGAATTTTTATTTATTTTATATATTTATTTAAGTAATATATTAAATAATTTAGGATTTGTATTTATTTAAGATTTTGAAAAAATTATAAATTTCATTTATTTTTTATTTTTTATTTTCCTAAGCTATAAAATAATTTAAGATTTCTATTTATTTTGAATTTGAATATTTTAAAGTAATTTGTTATTTTTTAAATTCAAATATTAGAATGTTGAAAAAGAATAAACAGTAAACCTTTCCTATATAACATTGTATTTAGTTAAAATTTTAAATAATTTAAAAATTTATTTATTTTATATTTTTACTTAAGAATAACATTAAATAATTTAAGATATATATTTATTTAAAATTTTAAATAATTTACGAATTTTATTTACTTCAATTTTTATTTATTTAAGTTGGATAATAAATAATTTGGGATTTTTATTAATTTAAGGTTTTTAATAAGTTAAGAATTTTATTTATCTCATATTTTTATTTAAGTAGGAAATTAAATAATTTAGGATTTGTATTTATTTAGAATTTTGAATAATTTAAAAATTTTATTTATTTCAAATTTTTACTAAGGATTTGTATTTATTTAGAAGTTTTAAGAATTTAGAAATTTATTTATTTCAAATTTTTATTTAATTCATACATTAAATAATTTAGGGATTTTATTTATTTAAGAATTTAAATAATTTAGAAATTTTGTTTAATTTAGATTTTTATTTAAGTAAAACTTTAAATAATTTAGGATTTGTGTTGAGAAAAATAATAATTTAGGATTTGTATTTATTTAAAAATTTTAAAAACGTAGAAATTTTATTTATTTTAGATTTTTATTTAGATAGGCCAAACAATAATTTAAGATTTGTGTTTATTTAGGATTTTAAATAATTTAAATAATTTATTTATTTTAAATTTTCAATTAAGTAGGATTTAAATATTTAAGATTTGTATTTATTAAGATTTTTAATAATTTAGAAACTTATTTATTTTAAATACTTTATTCAAGTATAACATTAGATAATTTGAAATTTGTATTTTATTAGAATTTTTTAATAATTTAGAAATTTTATTTTATTTCATATTTTTATTTAAGTATGACAATAAATAGTTTAAGATTTGTATTTTTTTAAATATTTAATAATTTAGGAGTTTTATTTATTTTAAATTTTCATTTGAAGTGGAAAATTAAATAATCTATGAATTTTACTTATTTCAATATTTTATTCAAATAATACATTAAATAATTTAAAATTTGTGTTTAGGTTTAATGATATTTTGGTTTCAATATATTTTTAAAATGTGTAATTTTGTTCTCATTTCTTTAAAAAGTTAAGTATGATCTCAATTTTTTTTTTAAAAAGTTGAGTACAGTTTCCCTTGTATGACATTGTCCTTATTATACAAGATTCACCTTAACGATTATTATGGTGCATATTAAATTATATGTGTTATGACGAAATTGAATATTTTAAAATACTTTGAGATTTAAAAAATAAATTTAAATTTGATTTATTTATAGAAATGAAATTTTATTTATAAATTTAAATTATAAAAAATAATATATATATATACATACATATATATATATATATTATATATAAAAATAAAATAAAATAACTTATGAAAATGAAATAAAATAATTTAGAACTATAATTCAAGTAATTATAAAATAAAAGAAATAAAATAAAATAAAACTAACACTTAATATATTAATAAATAATAAAATACTTATAAGTTTTACAAAAGTTTAGTATATAAAATAGAATTTCTTTTCACATCTTTCTAAGTCGAAAAGTTAATATCGGTATCCGAAACTAAAAACCCATATTAAAAATATATATTGTGAATAATTAATAATAATAATAATAAATAATAATAATAATGATTATGATAATAATAATAGTAATAAAATGGATAAAATATTTTTAAGAAGAAGAAAATATTATAAAGATTTATATTTCTAAAATGTAAATTAAATTTTTAAAAAATATATACTTAAACATTTATCTCCTCTACAAACACGGGAAACAAATATACATGCATGTTTTAAAAAATGATTGGAGCTTTATTATCATGACTAATAAGACATTGATAGGATTAGTTTTGTGTAGAACTTAAATATTTTAAGATTGAAAATTTTCATACACTTTTATTCATATTGACAATCTTTAAATACAGGAGAATCATATTTGATAAATGATAATAATTCCATCCATTAATCTGAAAATAAATTAAAAATAAATTACCTATAAATTTCATAAACACCCGTAATTTTTATAGTTAAAAAACTCGTAACAATAAGAATCCTAATATTTTCCCATGTATAAAGAGATAATTATTGAGAGAAAGTATATTAATGGCCTGCATTTTATCTCTAATTTATGATTTGGTTACAATCAATCTAGTAATTAAGGAATAATTATGGTTATTTAAAAAATTAGATTGCAGCCTATTTATGATGACTAATTAGGTATTGATAGACTTAGTTTTGTATAGGAATTTAAATATTTTAAGGCTGAAAATATTCACACACTTTTATTCATATTCACCATCTTTAAATTAGGAAATCTTGTATTCACGTTGACAATCTTTAAATGCAGGAAAAACATAGTTGAAAAATGATACTAATTCCACCAATTAATTTGAAAATAAATAAGAAATAAAACTACCTATAAATTTCATAAAAACCCATAATTCTTATAGTTAAAACTCACAACAATAGGAATCATAATAATTTTCCGTGTATGAAGAGATGATTATGAAGAGAAATTGTATTAATGACTTGTACCAAAGATGATAATAATCCTATCCATTAATCTGAAAATAAATAAAAATAAAATTACTTATAAATTCATAAACGTCCATATTTTATTTATTGAGAAAAGAATTATTTTATTTTGTTTTTTTAGAATAAATAAATAAATATTGGAAATAACAAACCCCTTTCCATGAGAACACGCCTTAAGGTTGTTGGTAACAAATGCCTACCTCATTGTATTTTACATGTCAATCTTGAATAAAAAAGTTATTCTGCACAAATTGTGTGAGGTTTGAATCCTCTTGGCTAGGTCTTATCTTGAGTAGTGTGAGACTTTCAAGTAATGACCCTTCACTTATCTTGGTGACTACCACACCCCAAGTGGCGTGAATCACCCATAAGCTTCTCTTCTTCCACTTTTTTCAATTCATTTCCATTTCATATATGTCTTTGTCTTGAATTCTTGCTCTTGGTTTTGCTTTTGTTATATGCTCATGGTTCATCATTTGGTTCGGTCATGACCACCATTGATGCTTACCTTATTGCCATTTCCATTCCACATTGCATCCCATCTATCACTTTATATTGATTTTTCATCTTTGCCTTTGTGAAGTGAACATTCACACTTAACCACTTGGTTAACCACTTGGTTAAATTCGTGTCCAGTGAGAATCTTTCTTAGGTTTCACCATAAAATTCTAAAATCCCAACTCTAAGTAAAGTGTCACCATAAAAATGGAATCATCTAAATATCAACTCACATCACGATGACTCCCTAAGAATCAGGATCACATCCCATTAAATCTAGGTAATGTCCGGAGAAATTAGGATAACCATCCTAGAAATCAGCTAACATTGATACATGATAGATTTGATCCATCATTCAGATGACCCATGACTCAATGCTATAAATAAACATTTTATATACTCTCTACACATAATACTTACTTGATCTTGATCGTTAGAGTACCTATTACAAGTCAACCCTGACTGAGTACTAAAGAATTAAAAAGAAGGATCTTTAAAGTCCGAAGGAGTGACCGGTTTAAGATACTATCTAAGCCCTATCAATTTATAGAATTACGTTTAGTATCTTATACATATTCAAAGGAAAGGGATTTTCTTTTTCTCCATCCTACTGTTCTCTCTATGTACATATATATTGAATCACATTAAAATAATACTTTGTAGTATAAATCCTTATCATATGTTCTAATAAAACATATTTAGAAGCAAAGAAATTGCAGGAAGCTTGAAGTATGGGTAAGTGGGAAACTTGAAAGGGATTGTGGTGGTCACACTGACCAAGACCTTCGCCTCCCATCTTTTCACCTTCCATTTTCCTTTCTTTGTTCTTATTTTAATGAAAGCATATGTTTTGGACATTTATGTATCTAAAAAACAAAAAAAAATACATACAAGTATTAAAATAATACTTTGTAGTATAAATCCTTATCATATGTTCTCATAAAACATATATAGAAGCAAATAAATTGTAGGAAGCTTGAAGTATGGCTCAAGTCTGCTGCTTCAAAGGGATAGTGGTGGTCACTCTGACCATGACATTCGTCTCCCATCTTATGACCTTCCATTTTCCTTTATTTCTTCTTATTTTAATGAAAATATATGTTTTAAACATTTATGTAAAAAACAAAAAATACATAGAAATATTTAAATATTTTTTTTTCATAACAGTAAGATGTAGGATTGATTTTCGTCTTTTAGAATAAGAACACAAAATTAATTATAATTTTATTTATATTTTACTTACATTGATTAATTTTATTGCTAATTAAATGGTTTTTATTGTTTCAAACTAAAATAATCTTCGTAAATACAAAAATACATTTATGGTAAGGTTTTATAAAATATTTTTAGTCTACGGTTTTGAATTATTATTTTAAAAAATCAAATAAATATAATTATATTTTTGAACGAAAATATTTTTGATTGTCTTAGGTTTTATTGATTAATAATATATGTAATCTATAAACTAACATGTAAAATGTTGTAAACATATATGTAGCAAGTTATTTACTTTTTTTTTTTTAGTAGCTGTTTTTATTGATCATATGCTTTAAAATTATAAATTTATTTCAATAAAAAATAAGGAAATAATTGTTAAAGGTGAAAGTATTATTAAATTGGTTAAACAAACTTAGCAGTAAAATGTATTGTAGTTCTACAAAGATAGATAGTGGGTAGTGACATCATTATTGCGTCACTGTTTGCTCATTTTTGTTTTATTTACGTGTAAGGTCTAATTGTTGTAACATCACTGTGATTGAGAACTTATTTTAATATGATAGTTATTTCAAAATTATAAGAAATAAAAAGGAGATAGTATAAAATGTAAACTGTAAAATAAATATAAAATATAAACGGAAATGAGAAAGGAATAAATTATACAACTAATATAACTATAAGAATTTTGTTCAGTCAAAGTTCCCAATAGTATAATTTTTTAATTGGTTCTTTATCTGTAATTAGCAGAAAGGAAAACACTATATGATCTGATCTCAATATTTTATATTATGCTATTTTTGTGATAAATTAAAATTTCATATTTATATTAATTTAATTTATTTATTTAACTAAGATATGCCTAATGTTATTTTTATAGTTAATATTTGTAATTTACAATTTGAATGAATATAATTTATAATTTCAGATTTATACAAAAGAGCACATCAAAAGGGAAAGAAAGTAATTATAATGTGAAGTAGTAAAAGATAAAGAAGGAGTGTGTAATTAATTATACTTAGTTGATGAAGAATCTATTTTTTTACTTTTTTACTTTATAATTAAATAAAAAAATTACAAAATTAAAAATATTATAATTTTAAAATAATTAAAGATAAAATAAAAATATAATGTGTGTAATAAAATGGAATATCTCATTATAAATAATTAATAAAAGTAATAATCTTTTATCATATTTACTCATTATACTATGTATTCTGTTTTATTATTTTTTTAACAACTTTTTGATCACCCTCTTTATGTTCTTTTTTTATTTCTTTATAAGTTCTTTTCGCTCCCAAGTTCCAATTCTTTTTCCTTCTATTGGTAACCTCAATTTTTTAATCTTAAATTTTAAATATTTTTAAACAATATTTAAATTTAAGCAAAGTTATATAAAATAAATAATGTATGTTTTGGCCTCTTCACTTCACTTTTAATTTCTTCTTCTCTAGTAACAATCTCACTTCTGGGGAATATGTAGTCTTCAGATCACATCTCAATATGGAAAAGAGGACGTGTAACCTATATGAATTATCTCAAATTTAAGTCAATTTTATTTATTTAAATTTAATTATTAAATTAAATGCACGGCTACTTGTACTAATCACTAATGAATTATTACCTTTTATTTGTTTCAGAATAAGTTCATTTGATTAAATTTTTATATTTAAATTTTATTTTATTTTTTTAATTTTAATTTTAATCATTAATTAATATTTGTTTATTGTATTTACATGTATTTTTTTAAAAAGAGGATATGATTGTCATTTATTGTTTTATAAATAGACACTCATAAATATAAATTTATTAAGTAAACTGTTTTATTCATAATTATTATTAATCACAATGAAAATCTCATTAATATATATATACAATCTTCCAAATTCTTTAACATTTCCGATCTTTATAACGGATAGTTACAATAAGCTTTGGGAAAGAAGTAACAAATTGGTAGGTTTTAAAAATTAAAAAAAGCATGTAGTTTTAATTGGTTTCAAAAAATTGGTACTCTTAAAAATATAAAAATTAAGCATTTCTAAAAAAATTACTTGACCAGAAAAGGATATAAAAGTTAACTATAGATTAAAAATATTAAATATTACAAGTTATCAGTTATCTAATATATACTATCAACAACTATATAATGTAAAACTTGGATATAGTATGTTTAACTAACATTATGTTAGAAAATAAAAAATTTAATTTATAAATATATATAATATAATATAATAATAATAGAAAATATACATTAACATGTCATCTGTGCTGCTCAAATATAGTTGAATCAAATGATAATTAGTTTTAGTAACTTCGTCTTGATTCGGATGCAAAAGAACAAAATAGATTATATGAATGACAATGACATAAAAATTTATTGAGATTTAAAAAAACTATAAAAAGAATTAATGTAATATATTTATAACACATTAATAATATATCTGTATTTTTTAATTTTATTATAAAAATTTATATGTTTCTGCATATATAGTTAAAAAATATGCATAAAAATTAAAAAATATTACACATAAATTTATGATAAAATAAAATATTACAATATAAATTTATAATTTATTTTAATAAATATAAATACACATATAATAATGATAAAAACAAAAAATTGAATACACATACGTAATTCATTTTAATAATGTAAATACACATATGGTAATGATAAAAACAAAAAATGTGAATACGTTAGGGATGACAAAGCGGGATGGCCCGTCCCCGCACTTGGCCCGCAAAATGTGGACCCGGTTGACCTGCCTCGCGTAATGAATGCGAGCTGGATTCTCTGTCCCGCCCTGCATAAGAACCAACCCGCCGGTCTGTGGGTCTGCCTACATTCGTTTTTCTTTTTCAGAACAACCTGTGTGGAATGTGGAGGTCGTGCGTGCATGCAGCGGAAAGGCGACTGCGCGTCGTGGTGAAGTGAAGGCAAGGAAGGAAGGAGAGGAACGATATGTGTGTGCGTCGGAATGGAAAACCTAAAGTGACCACAAGAGAGAACAACACTCACTCTGCCACTGTGCCAAGTTGCCAACACACAAACTTATATTTTTTACTCTTTTGCAGGTTAGCGGGCCAACCCGCCTCGCCCCCCTGCCGCTGGCCAACGCAAGTTGCGGGTTATGCAAGCATACTAAAATGGGTCAGCGAGTTGAAAAACTGAGTCTGTCCCGCGTTTTTTTAGTAACTGGTTGCGGTCTCACCTGCATGGCCCCGCTCCGCATTGTCATTCCTAGAATACGCACACATTCGCACTTGTGTTTCCACGGATAGAAAATAATAATAATAATAATAGTAATGGTTAAATATATTTTTTGTCCTTATATTATAACACAAAATTGATTTTGAATAAGTTTTTTTTTTTACGTGAAATTGGTTCAATTTGATGTTTCATTTCATAAATACATTTAAAGTAATTATAGGTAACATCAATTTTCAATAAAACAATGAATTTAGATGTTTGCAATTGCAATTTCATTATATAAACATGTTTTTTATACTTGAAATAAATTATTTATAGTATCTATTAGAGTTTTGATTAAGTTCTTTATCTTATTATTTTAATCCAAATAAAATGTAGATATATCAAAATTAAAATAAATAGATAAGTGACAATTTTACAATATCTATACTTATATATAAAATGGATTTTTTCAATGTAACTGTTTTTGGTTGTACACAAATTTATTCCTATTTTATCCTTATATCAATATTTCATTTTATTATTTTATTTTGGTTATTTTTTCACTTTAGAATACTTAAATTTTTTTTAAAAAAGTTAATATTAAATTTTGAAAGGAATTGTTTGAGAGACTTTAATTGATACGTGGTTTGATGGGCAGTTACTCCAATTCCCTAAGATAGACAAAAAGACACAACACAAAAGAAAACTTTGAGAGAAGTGTGTGAAGAAGAGACAAAAAAAAGAACAAAAAGAAAAAAAAACATAAAAAAGAATGTAAAGCACAAAACCCTAAATCAATCAATATAGATTGTATAAATTATGATAGTTTAATTGTTAATGCTTCTCATTTTTTATTTCTTTTACTATATTTTTCATTTTTGTACAACAAGTGGAGACGGAAGATGAAAAAGATAAAGAAGCAGGATATCCCAAATCGTTACATGAATACAGAACATTCAGATTTTTGCACAGGTACAGAGTTATCTTGATGTCATTGTTAATGAGAACGTCGACGGAGAGGATGCATGTGTTTCAAGTATGACATTGTTGCAAAGAATAGGAGATGGATTAGAAAATGGATACTTTCTTAGGATTTGTTATTGGAGTTTCTCATATTATTATTCTTTTTTTTTCTTTTCATTATTATATTTCTCTTTTTTAATTTTATATTAGTAATTATTTTCATTATTATATTATTATTTTTTTAGTTTTATATTAATAACAAATCAAAATTAGTGATTTACAATTGAGAATTATATTTATTGTGTTATAAATTTGAATTTGTTTAATATATTTTGTAGTGTAACTTAATTATTAAAATTATATGTTAAAGTTGAGAAAATGTTTCTATCTTACTTTTTCTTAGTGATAAGTTGCATAGAAATGATTTCAATAAATTTTTTTACCAATACTTTATTTTATTTCAATAAGTTTTGTTTCTTAAATTTCTATATGAAAATATAAAACATACATGTATTTTAAAAAGTATTAATTTTCTACTTCGTAATAGTTCTAAAAAGATTATATTAATGTTTGAAAGATAAATGTACCAAAATAAAAATACACACACATATATATATATATATATATATATATATATATTTGAAACATTAATATAATTTTTTTATTGATTGATTTAGAAATATATATATATATATATATATATATATATATATAATTTATACCATCATATTACGGATTTTTAATAACTATATATTATTAATATTTATAGAACTATATTTATAAATATTAAAAATTTGGAAAGACTAATTTAAATATTGTAAGTAGTTGATATTATACAGGAAACAATTTTCTTTAACTTTATATATTTATAATTAATTATTTCTATTAAATGAAAGAGATATTATGTTCATATTTTGACATAGATAAATATATTTTATTATTGTTACTTTTATATTTTTTTAATTTTGATTTTGAAAGAATTATTTTTGTTATGTATTTATAAATAGTTTTTAATCACCATTTTAGTGGATACAATTAATTAATTATTTTATTTTTATTTTTACTTTTTAATGTAATTTATTTTATTATAAAATTAATAAATTTAAAATTTAACTAAATTAATATTGATGATTAAATTACATAGTTTTTCTTGAAAAATTAGATAATTTGAATCAATATAATATTTAGAATGTGCAATAATTTATGATCAGTTTGTATTTAAACTAATATTTAAATTTAAATAAAATATTATTATTTATATATTTACATTAAAAGTATAAATTTTTAATTTATTTTTTAATAAACATAAATATATTATATTTATATATAAAAAATATCTTTATAACTCAAAATATCTTTATAACTCGTTTTAAGAATGATATTATAGTTTTGTTTTAAACCAAAATACTTTTTTTCTGATTTTTTTTCTTCCACTTTCATTATATTATGTTTTTTTGATGTTTTTCTTATTTGAAAACAATAAATAAAATTTATAATTTTTAAAGTTAAAAAGAATATAAATAATATGTTCTATAATTTGGTTATTGTTGTAATTTAATAAAGATATTTGTTAATAATAATTATATATTTTTAAATAATACGAGCAGAAAATATTTTGAATATTAATCTTTATTTTTATTTGATCATACTTTTAAAAGATATCAATGCTTCATCAATATAACCAGTGAACATCTATATGCTAAATAAAATAAGATGAAGTCGAAACAAACAATAAATAACACTGCGTAATAAATACTTAAGTAACTCAATCTAGTAAAAAATAGCAAAAGCATAGTTTCTCATAACACATGTGTCATAAAAAAACGTTACCAAAAACTACATCAGATGAATA
>Ga0123342_1003374_pt1 | contig 25650 bp, 15 predicted proteins | sample Turbeawhitnodule_FD_89960 | JGI IMG/M metagenome (GOLD analysis project Ga0123342, IMG submission 89960) | Root nodule microbial communities of legume samples collected from Mexico - Turtle bean Mexico white nodule | ecosystem: Host-associated > Plants > Roots > Nodule | place: Mexico: Nepantla...
ATTTTATTTTATTATTTTTTACTATTTTTTACATTTATTGTTATTATTATTTATTCGAATTTTATTATTTTATAAATTATTATTATTATTTCATTAATATAACTTTACAGTTTTATTATTATTTTATAAAAAAATTATTTATTATTTTATTATATTTTTATAACATTTTTTATTATTACTATTTTATTTATTATTATATAATATAATCAATTTTATTACGTTATATAATGTAATATAATTGAGTACATTATATAATCTATTATTATGTTGTAATATAATAGATTGTGTATACAACATAATCAAATATAATTTTTTTTTATTTGTTATTAGTAGTGGTATATACATATATAATTACTTATTTTTATTGTAGGTTTTTTTTTCTTCTAAAAATGTAAAGATAAAGATGGTTCAAATATATTTCTCACATTTCAATTGTCACTTTTTTTTAAATTATTAATGTTATTAAATTTGTAAGGAGGGAAAGAAACATATTATTAATGTTATTAAATTTGTAGAATGGAAGTGGGTGTGCTTGTTTCTACAACTATATGACTGTTTGGCCGAAAGGAGGATTTTTTTTTTTTACTGTGAAGAAAAGTGTGCATTGGGCAATGTTTTATTCCCAATTGCGGCGAACTAAAGTTAAAACATGAAGACCATCAATTATTGTTCCAAGTAAAACTCTCATCTCACTCAAACAAACCACTTCTTGCAGTTTCCTGTTAAAGCAAAGCCTATCAGTGTCACTTTGTATTACAAAACTCATGGCTAGTTGAGTTGACAACCATATTATGTTTAAGTTAGAGTTCATCACCCTCTTCCAAAAGCTGGAGAGACCCGGGTTTACCGGATCCTGTCCACTGGGGAAAAACCACAAAATACTCATGGAAACCTTTCTCATAATTCATATCTCAAAAAAATCTAACATATATTAAGTTCTCCCTTTCAATACAAACAAACTAAGAATATTATCATATAAACTAATAATACAAATTTTGAAAGGGAGAAAATAAAAAAGGAGCTGTTATATTATAAATCTTAACAGGGTGAATAATGTTGAAGAAGCCTATTGGCTTCCCTAAGACCACTGAAGTAAGCTCCATGAGTTGTGGAATAATGGGTTCTGTGGGTTGCTTCCCCTGCAAACAAGATTTGAAGTGGTGGTGAAGCAGAAGGGTGGCTGCTGCTACATTTTGGCAAAGGTTCTGCCATTGTATCAAAATCATCTCCACTTGATCCAACTGCCACATGACTGTATGAGCCTAGAAATAAAGGATCTGTTCCCCATTCGCTCTTCAAGACTTTACTGAATTTAACCTTATATTCGTGGGAGGAGTGCTTTTCAGATTTCACATTCCCGTTGCAAAACTCAACTGAACGTGACAGGAAGCATGAAATTGTGTCTGAAACCCCTTTACTGATCTCTTCTTCTTTGAGTGACTCAATTGCCAGAGCTTCTTCCCCGGCAAACCAAGATAAGAGGACACTAGAATTGTTGTAGATAGGACAAAGAGTAGCAGTCCTCCTCATCCACCAGGGTATTTTCTTGTGCTTCAACTCAGATTGATGTGAATGGAAAACCATTTGCAAGAAGGGGAACCCTCTGGAGTGTTCGTCTCTTCTTCCATGAGGAGGACTCAATTGCATGAACAACTTGTTAACAACACCAAAACCAAGCCTTGAAATAGCCTCAGCCTTAAAAGAGGGTAGAGGGGGATGGAACATTGACATACCTGAATCATCATCATGAATAGAGGCCTTCAGCACTCCCAGTGAGACCGTGACAATGACATGATCCGCAGACATAATAGAGCCATCAGAGAAATGTAGCACCACAGGCCTAGAACATGTTCCATTTTCCATATTCATCGCCTCGTGTCTCTCGGGTTGCCACTCAATTCTTGTGACTTTTCTACCCAACTGAACTAAACCAGGTGGTAGCACAGATGCTAACGATTCAATTATGTTTGAGTAGCCTTTAGCAATTGTGATTTCTTCACCTGGAAACATCTGGTATTCACTTTCTGCGCCATAATCCAAAGTCAATAAGTCAGCAACAGATGTACAAGTCCTCTGTGTGTTCTCGTGCATGGCAAAGATTGCTTCATCAAGCAACTTCCTACTCCACTTTCCGAACCCTTTGAGCTCCTTTTCCTCTTTTGATGAACCCCAATAAGCATCAAGGCCTTGTCTGAGAAAAGAGCCAACACTGAGGTTTCCGCTGTCACCCTTGTTTGTTGTTGTTGCTGTTGACATCTTTCCCTGAGCATGGTCCATGAGATTGTTGAAAAGCTTGGTGATGGGGTGAACAAAGGAAGGGTTTAGCACAAAGCCACCTTCAGCAATGGTGGTGGTCTTATTTTCATTCCCATCCATGCACTCCCAAGGCTGGTCAGACTCAAGTGCATGGATTTGTTGGGCTATTTTGTGAATTGGACTTCCTTCAATTCCATGGATCCAAGTAGCACCCATCTCAATCCGGTCACCACCAAACTCTGAAGTGTTGATTCTCCCACCAATCCTGTTTCCACCTTCCACAACACACACCTCAAACAAGCTCTTTGAGACACTCACACTGTGAAGCTTGTTGGCAGCTGTGAGGCCCGCCATTCCTGCTCCAATTATCACAATTCGTGCCTTCTTCACCGCCATTGTTGCCACCTAGCTCTGCTTCTTGTCTCACCGATGAAACAAGATTAGAGGAGGGAAAATAAGTGGTATGTGTGAGTATGAAGCTGAGATTTGAGTTACTGGCAATGAATTTATAAGGGGGTGGTGATTTTGTTGTTTTGTTAAGATTCAAAAGTACTTTTGTGTGTGTTCTATTTTCCAAAAAATGTTACAAACAAAAATGAATTTGAAGTGACATACTATGTTTCAAAACCAAGTTTAAAGAAGAGACACGTAATCATTTATTTAAGATACTTTGTTCACTTACCTTTTTCTAGTGACTTCTTTCCGCACACTATAATTTATTATGCCCTAATAAAGACACTGCTCTACTTTTGCTTTATCCCTCTATCAGACTAAACTTACAGGCAAAGACTCTCACTTTTATTCAAGTGTTTTTTTTCACTAATTCTTCTCTAATTATAATTGAAGGTTCATTTTACTAATTTCATGCCACTTTAAACTTTAATCATAAGTTTTATTAAGCAGAAGATTAAACTAATTTTAATTAGAAAACCATACTATAAAGGCAAAAATATATAAAATATGGTGGTGTGAATAAATGTGGGGAAGTAGAAATGGTAAAAAAGTAAATAAGGAGCAGAAGTTAGAAGCAGTGAATAGAGTAATAATTGAAAGAGAAGTACTATGCTCAGCATGAGCCACATAACCTGTGGCCCTCTCCACACCACCCACAACAAACAAATTTTTGTACAATACAGCCACAATTGTTAAAGAATGAGAAAACAAAATTCATGCCCACTCTTAATACTACTTTCTTTGCTTTAAGGAAAAAAAAAATAGAAACTCAGATCATTATTTTATCATACAAAATTTTAAGAAAAGAAAATACATATATACAACACAAATATATCTTAAATGAAAAATATATCACTACAATAAAATTATGAAATAGAAACCAATTTTTAGAGACAAAAAATAATTAATTACTATAGTAACTAAATTATAGACCATTTTAGAGACTAGAAAAATTTTGATTTTTAAATTAGTTTATATTATTGTTAAATGATTTTTAAATTGGTGGCTAATTAGCAATCAAGGTTTTTGCTATCAAATTTAAAATCTAAATAATTGGTAGCAAAAACTTTGGTTGTTAATTAGATTTCAATTTAGAAACCATTTAACAATAATAGAAACTAATTTAGAAATAAAAAATTTGTAGTCTCTAAAATTGTCTATAATTTAGTCACTATATCAACTAATTATTTTTTGTATCTAAAAATTGGTTTATATTTCATAATTTTTTTTGTAGTGTATGCATAACAAATGAGGATTTTTTTTGCACTATTCCCTTTCTTTTAAATTTTTTTAAAAAATATATGTGATGGGTTACACATTTTTTTTCTTTCCTTATTTTCTCCATGTTAAATGATAAAAATAATTTTTTTATGAATGTAACTTTTCTTTCTCTTTTTTATTTTTATTTTTTTCTGTCCTTTGGAGTGTAGTTTTGTAGTTTTAGAAATCGAATATTTAGTATATAAGAAAACAAATAGAATAGAAAAGAATTTTGAAATTAAAAAATACTTAGTTAAAAATATATAAATAAAAATGGAAGGAAATAATGACTCTTTTCATAATTTCATTTAACTCCTTCTTTCCTATTTTTTACCTATCACACACAAATTTATTTAGAGAATTGCAAAACATGGACAAGTATGAATGGTATTACCTGAAATCGTAGTTAATTACAATCTCTTTTTTTAAGGTTGTATTCTTTGTTAATATGTAAATTTTTGGGATTTTTACCATTTGGTGTAATTTCATAAGATAATTAATGAAATGGATAAAATTTTTAAAAATTACTAAAATAGATAAATGGTACCAAAGTAATACGATTTTAGAAGTCATGACAGGTAATCCACGTTACAAGAATAATAATTAGCAATCCACAAAATTGATCTTTATTTAAGCTATTTTAATTAACTATCAAATTAACAAGTTTATCTCCAAAAACTATTTGTAAATTTAATTATTAATAGATTTTAAAATCATATTTAGTGATTACTGTAACCCTCGATAAACATAAACACAGAACTCCTTCCTCACAACACTTATTTCTTTTCTTTTCTTTCTCCCTCCATCTCTCCAACTCATTCCCTACTCTCTTCATTTTTCATTCCATACATCATCTATTTCAGAATCTGATCGAACCACGGTGTAGAGGAGGAGCTAAGAAACATTCCTATTGGAACAGATTCTCAAACAGAGTAAGTTTATATTGGTTCTAAATATCCTTTGTTCTCTATTTTTTCTTAGGATTTCGTCATCGATCTTGATGGGTCAATTGAGGAAAGTAATCATCCCAACTTATTATACTATACACTAAATTTGTGTTATGTTTGGATAACTTGCATTAAGCCCTTATATCTTGAAACTTATCCAAACTGACAGGATAAAATTCTAGAGGTTTCTTGGAAAGCAAGCAATTAAGGTAAGTGAAACTAACTTTAACTTTCAATAGTACCCTAGGCTAGAAGATCTGAATGTGGTTCCACGTTTCAATTTCTTTTGGCGGGATGTTATTTGATGAAATTGTTTGATTTTATGTTGTATGAATATGTATAAATATTAAGTTTTGATAGTTTGGAAGTTAAATATTGTTTTTGATGTTGAAAAGGTTCTTTAATGTTATAAATTTTTAAATGTTATGTGATTGAATGGTATGTATTATATTTGAATGATGAAAAATTGTATGAAATTGAAGTCATACATTTGGAATAATGTATGGACTGATGTTTGTTTATGTATTAAGTATTGATGTCAATGTGGTAACAGAGATCTCTGAGTTTCACTGATGATCTAACTCACATAGACTAAGATATCAGGTGGTGAGAAACTGATGGGGGAATTCATGCACATCGTGACATATGAGATGCAAAGTTTGAATTGTGTTGAACTTACCTTTATCCTTTCTCTTAGATTCACTGGTAATCTAAGTCTTGGGTATTAGATCAAGTATTATTCTCTGGTAAGACTTACTTAATACAAGTCTTCTGGAAGGCGTCAATTGTTATTTTGTTCATTGAACATACTGGATATGTAGATTCATGTGTGATCTATGTGATTGTTTTATGTTGAATAATTGAGAAATTGATCCAAGTAATTTGGTTTGTTTTTTTTATTGAATTGTATATCTTATAAAAAAAAAATTACTAGTTTATCTGGTTGTGTTGTAAACTACAATAAATATATTATGTGATAAGCAAATAATTATACAGGAAAAAAATGTTATTTTGAATTTTGTATTATAAATATTATATCTATATAAATCCTAATCATGTATTAAAATCTTTTGAAATACTCAACACAAACTATAATATAAAAAAAAAAAAACTAACAAGAGAATTTAGGACAATTACATATTGCAAGTCACACCTATCAAGTCTAGGTACATGGTAAAATCTTCATGATATTTAAAAAAAAAAACATTCTCTTTATTTGAATTTTTATATTAAGTTTTTCAATAAATTTAATTATTTTACTTGTTGAATAAAATAAAAATAGTTAACAATTTATCGTTTATCTTTAAACACTACAAGAAAATCATGAAATAGAAACCAATTTTTAGATACCAAAATAATTAGTTTCAATAGTAACTAAATTATAGACCATTTTAGAAACTTAAAAAAAATGGTTTCTAAATTAATTTCTATTATTGTTAAGTAGTTTCTAAATTGGTATCTAATTAGCAACCAAGGTTTTAGAGACCAAATTTAGAGACTAAATAATTGGTAGTTAAAACCTTGGTTGCTAATTAGATACTAATTTAGAAACTATTTAACAATAATAGAAACTAATTTAGAAACCAATTTTCTTTTTAGTTTATAAAATAGTCTTTAATTTAGTTACTATTGCAACTAATTATTTTGGTTTCTAAAAATTGGTTTCTATTTCATGATTTTCTTGTAGTGAAAGTTCTTATTTAAACTTTTAGTATTAAAATAAATTTTTATTTAAAATTAAAAAGTGTCAAATATGAGTAAAATTGAATATAATGATTTGCATTATTGAAATTAACATAAAACAACACGGTGAACACATAATAGTAAATTTTACGTTAAATTTCAACCTTGAACTTATTAAAAATCTTTCTCTTTTACTAAATAAATGTAAAGTGAGAAATTGGATGAAAAAATAAAGCAAATATTGATTGCGCTAAACATTTGAAAAAATCTTAATTAAATGTTGGTGTACGTTGTTTAGTTGCCACAAAGGGAGTGAAAGTTGTGTTTGCAAGGAAGACATTAAAAAGTGGGGAAAATTATCCAAAAATATTAAAAAATAATAAAATTTTAATCATTAACTCTAATATTACTAATTAATCTTTTAAGGAAAATACATTAGAAACATTCAATATTAATGAGACCCCTATAAACAATTACAATAGCATCTCTTATCTAAAACTTTTTAAATATATATATTATTTAATTTTCTCATTTTTACTCTAAGACAAAATCTCACACATAAATTCCAAAAAACTAGAACACTTAATTTCTACACCTTTCATTCCTATTACAATAAAAATCCGAAAGCGTAATATTAAAGTGTATAATCTGTAAATTCTTAACTTCCTAGGTTTAGTCATCTCTTTTAAATGGCGTGTCCGTGTCGGATATACGTATCCGTGTTCACACTCATATGACACTTATTGATAAAGTGTTCAATTCAAAAAATATTTGTTAGATTTATAAAAATTCTTACACGGTTCTAACACAATTTAAAAAAAAAATACACTAATTTTTTAAATTATCAAATTTATTATATAAATTTTTATTATGATTATAAAAAAAAGAAACAAATTCTTTTAAATCAGTCATAACAAACATCGTTTTACTCCTAAAAAATATGAAACATACTTAAGTACATAAATATAAATTTGTATAATTGTGTATATCTCTGTCGTATTCGTGTTTGTTATTTGATTCTTGTCTTGTAAACTTTTGAGCTTTCTAGATAGTTTCTTTTTTGGTAAGCACTCGTATTCGATAAAAGTTTCTTTTAATACTCACTTTCACTCGTATTCGATAAAAAAATTCAAAATATTATTTTAAAATGCAAACTTTTGGCCATTTAAAAAAAAAATCTATGAATTTTCAGTGCTACAATCTAAACCCAAATGTATAACCCTACCTCCAACTACGTTTAACCATGTTTGTGACTATTAATATTTATCTTAGAATTCTTTTTATAAAATATTTCACCTAATTAATAATTTAAAAAAATTAAAATTTTAGATTTAAAATATTTTTAAAATTATAATTAAATAAAATTAGATATTATAATCAGTTAATTATTTTCCTTTACTATTTTCGGTTTTTAATGGACTCTTTGAAAATAAATAATTTTATTTATTTATTTCTCGTTTGATATTGTATATCATAACATATCAAAAAGTCATTCAAAATTTAATAAAGATAAATATTGTTTTGATTTATTGTCTCACTTGACTCTATTTTTATATTCGATGTTTTTGGCATGACAGGGAGGGTTGGAAATCCACCCTTCATTAACTTCAAATATTGTCAAATAATAAATTCTACGTTCCTAAATTGATATTGAGGTTAAATTATATTTAAATTTCATTATTTTAAAGATGATTGGATGATTTTTTTATTCACCTTGATAAAAAAAAATTGTTTTCTTTTGTTTACCTAAATATTACTCTTCGTATGTAGTTTGATAATAAAATCAAGATGTAAATATTATTTTTCTAAGTTAATCAAAAACTATAAAAAATCATTAAATATAAAACTACTTTTAAAAATTAAAAAATAATTAGTTATTATATTAATTAAATTAAATATTATTTTAAAGGCTAAAAAGAATATTGATATCTAAAATAATTTTTATTATTAATAAAATTTATAAATTAATTTTAAATTAGTATTTATTACCTACCAAGATTTAAGTATGTGAGTTTTATCTTCTATTTTAATTATGTGAGTTTTATCTTCTATTTTAATTTTTTTTCTCTACATTTATATAGTTAGTTTTTTGCTATTGTTTTAAATTATTTATAATCAATTTTTAATGAATATTATTACATAGGCTCTATTATTTTTCATAAATTATTGATAAAGTGTTTATTATGTTCTATTATTTTAATAATGATGATGATTTAATATTAAATTATATTATAAAATTGTACATGTTTATTCTACTTGGATTTTGCTTTTTTATTTCACTCATGTTTTCAATTCTTGTAATCTTGAACTAATATGTTAAACTCTTTTAAAACTTAAAAACTATATTGTTTCTATCATAACTTATTATTATTAACTATAGAAATACTAAAAAGTAATTCATTAACATCAATTAAAAAAACTTTAATCAACATCAACTTAAAAGTAATTCTACTCACATTAGCTAGAAAAATCTTTAGTAACATTGATAGAAAAATAATCCCGACACAATCTAGAAAATAACTCTAATTAAAAAAGGTTGAAAAAAAATCCATCAGATATCAATTTAAAATAACATCCAACATAAAATGAAAAAAAAATGGTTTGTTCAATACTAATCAAAGAACATATTTTTCCTTTAATATTGATCAAGAAGACCATAGCAAACCTTAATTAGAAAATAACTTTTGATAACGTTTTAAAAAAAAAAACAATTAACAGTCTACAAGAAACTTTCATTTTTTATCAAAATAAATATAAAATTATGACACTCAATCCTCGACTAAGTCAATAATGTTTTGATCTTAATTAAACTTACAAATAGTCTACCAGAATGGAATTAGAAAGAGAATAGGAGGAAAAGAGCATGAATTTAAAAATATAAAGTTCAAATTCTTACCTATTTATGAAATTTGAAAATTTCTAATTTTAACTGATTACTTTCATATGTAAAATTTTAATTTCTTTTAAAATATTTAAATTCTTTATAAAAATGTATTACCTCTTAAAAAAAATTATTCAAATATACAGGAACAAAAATTGATTAACCACTTGCACTTTTCGCCCATAGCCTAAATGCACACTCAAAGCCAACTAATCCATCCATTCAGAGAAAATAAGGCTGTTTATACTATCAACCATGATGTGCATCTGCATTCAGCATATGGAAATTTAACTCAGCTTCATGTTTACAAACTATCCTCATATATCATAATCTTCTTGAACATTACACATAACTAACATGTCATTGATAGATATTTGCTCCGCAAAATTTTCATCCAATTCAATGTTTAATTAGACATAAACCCCAGAAGCAATTAAGAGGAACAAGGAACCAAAACCCTGCCAAAAAAAATAGATATATAAGAATAAGTTTACTATATCATACCAGTTTCAAGGCAAAAAGTGATTGAACAAAAAATACATACCAAGAAGATTGATGCAACTGCTCCAGTTGTCAGCTCCTGAACAAGTGAACGAGTTTTCCTAGAAGAGGTTGCTTCATAACTGCAAATAATCATCCATTTATTTTATGATTAAAGAAGAATATAGATACCATGATGGCAGTTAGGGTGGTACGAAGATTCATAGTTCATGAAACTTGATCTAACAGGAGAAGGGGAAATTCCTAATGCTTTTAAGATTAAAAACATAGTTAATACCACAAAATACACAATAAAGTCCAAGCCGGACACACCTATAAATAACTCATTACTAATTGGTCACAATAATAATATCATTCAGCTCTGAGGTTAGATTTCACATTTATAAGCATGTGCCAACTACAAAAGTTCTTCCGTCTAACACCAATCACATTTTTTGCACAAGATAATACGAAGTCAGACACAGATTGAGGATGATAAATCCAGCCATTTTAACATGGAAACTATAAATATCTTAAAATGTAGATTTAAGTCTAACTTAATTTCATAAAATCAGCTTATAAAATAAGGTTCTAATTCTATTTTAACCATATCGATATTTGATCTGGAACTAAACCACCACCTTTGAGGTTGCAATTAAATCAATCCTAAATGAGTCTACTACTAAGGTGAATTAGGGCTAACAACAAGTAAGGCAGATTTCCAACAATATGTCTAACCCAGGAATGACACTGACTCAACTACTATTCAGAAGTGTCTATACTTCCTTGCGCATCAAGCTCAGTTAGCTGGTTAGAACACGAATGGGCAAAATGGGCCAATGTTAAACTCACCTAAAAATCATAAAGTCGAAGATATTTTTCCATTAAATTAGATATAAAAACATAACAATTAGATATAATCATAACAGCATCGAGCAGGATACCTGCATAGAAGATTGTATTTCTGCAAGCTCCTTTGTTAGTTTAAATTTAACAAATTAAATCCTAAGTTAATTTTACTCGTGTACAAAATCTCTCACCCAAGAAGCCAATTGACTTAAGATTGTTCCTCATTCCGTACTTCCAAGCAAGAGAAATATACATTCCATCAGTCACAAAAACTACAAAACATGCTTAAGTATTTTTGGTATTGTTTTACAATTAGAATTGGTGGTTTCACCTTACTAACCAATGCTAACATAACCATTAAACCTTATAACCCAAATGACCGGTGTGAGACTCCAATTCTGAATTTCGTGCTTTTCATCTCAGAAAACTTGCCCTCTGTTGACTCCGTACTAGCTATCACTTACGCAGACCAAGGTAGCAACAAAACGATAACATTTACCAAAAAACTCAGATTAATGAAATCCAGCGGTTTTACAGTTGAGTGGAATTCCAAAGATTCATAAATCCACCGAAACCCTTTCATAAGTTGCAAGCAAATTGAAACATGGGAATCGAAATCGAAAAGGTAGATCGACACGAACTCACATGAAGAAAGAGGCGGTTAAGACGAGGCCGATGGCGAGGGTAAAGACGGAGAGTGTGGGGTACCACGCATCGGGCACAGGACTCGTAATCGGTTTTGGAGCCTTTCAGAGAAATTAAAAACACAATATGAGGAAATCGAAATCGAAATTGAAATTGAAATTGAATCTGAGAGGAGAAAAGGAAAAGGGAATTGAATTACCATCAGAGAATGCAGAGATTACAGCAGTGGATCTTGACGTTCCGAAGTGCAGATGCAGAGTACATAGCCCTTCTCTCTTGCTGACTCTACTCTATATTTCAGCGTCAGCGGTAGTCACCTCACCTTACATTTCCAGCAAGCCCAACTTACCATTTCGATTCTCTATGGCCCAAACTCCAATATTGGGTTACAAATTGACCCAAGGACTGCTTCTGTTCCCACCCCAATCTGAGGTTTGCAAATTATCTAGTAATTCACATAGAATAGAACCTTATTTTTCAATTTGAGGTTCTGCCTCCTATAAACAAAAAAGAAAACTTATTTATTTTAAAAATATATTTTATTTTATTTTATATTTTGTAAACAATTTTATTTAATCTTACCACGTTGAGTTCAAAATTAATTTAAATATTTTAATTTTTGTACTCACTAATACATGTTGAAAGACTTAACTGTAACGAACTGTGGTAATCTATGTAACATACTGACAGGGACACTTATGACACGAAAACGGACACGAGAACACAGATTTATATATTATATAATTATGAATTATATAAATTGACAATAAAGATTTATGTGTAAAAGTATGTTTTAGTTTTTTTTAACAAAGATGTTTCTCATGGATGGTTCAAAAGAATTTGTTCCTTATTTTTATAATTATAATACAAATTTATATATAAATTTGAGTTTGTAGAAAATTAATGTATTTTTTCTTTTTAAAATTGTGTGAAAACTGTACTAGAATCGTTAAAAATTCAACAAATATTTTTGAATTGGACATATCACCAATATGTGTCTTACGAATATTATATTGTCGGTGTTCAACACAGACACGTACACCATTTAAGAAAGGTATCTCATGATAGGTGGTAATTGATCAGTGATAATAATAATGAGAGCCCTTGATGGAAAATTTTAATTTGAAGTTGACCTGGTCAAAAGTGTTGATAAGCATGGATTAATCGGAAAAATTTAAATCACTTTCACTGACTTGTTTGATACACCAATTTAAGTAAATAAATTCTAACTTATTTGTATAAGCTATTTCAATTAAATTTAAGAAAATAACCAAGTTTATAAATTACTCATTTGTTTGTTGTTTAATTTTATCTTTATTAATTATTGGAAATATTTTTTTTATCTCAAATAACTAAATGACAAATTAAGGTGTATGAAAATCACAATAAGAAAAATGTATTAAATTTGTTTTATTATTTTTAATTAATTATACTTATAAAAGTTGTTTTCACACCAGAATTCATCTCCACCCGTTAAAAAAATAAAAAAAAATTGAAAATTATTAATTTTATATATCTTATTTGGAGAAAGAGATAATAAAAAAGAAATAATATTCTATTAACTAAATAAATGTTATACACCTATTCAAATGATTGAGTACTCATCACATAAAAATAAAAGTAATAGATAAAAATAAATAATTATAATTACATCTAATCTATAATTTGTAATTAATAGAATAGTAGTAGCTACTGAAATTCTCAAATATTTATATAAGGTTATATTTATTATCTAACAACGTTCCACAAAAAGAAACATATATATTTTTCTGTTCAACTTGAATAATTTTCTACAAAATTGGTCAACATATTTTAGCTAAGACTCTTTCGATAAATAAAATTTTGTTATTTTTAATCTTACTTTATTTATTTTTTTTAAATTTAATAATCAAGTTATTGAGGAAAAACAATGACCGGTTAATATATGTTTTCAATTTTCAGCTCAAATTTTGTAAACATTCCACAACTTTGTAATATTTATAAAAAACATTATTTAACTCATTTCATGTCTATTTTTAAGAGACATTAAAACTCCAATATTCGGTTGTGTGTATTTGAATTGTTTAAATTGTTATGACATTAAGATTCTGATAAAAAAAAAAAAAACTAATTTAACGGATTTCTCTTCTTCTTAAAACAAATCTTTTGGCAATTAATTCCTGTACTTGTTCAATTTAAATCTCCACCCGATTTTTATTAAAATGACAAAAATATTCTTTTATTAAATAAAAGGAATAGAGATAAAAATACTTTGGAAGTTCCCTTTTTCGAACAAGTTTCCAGATTTAGATTTTTAAAATACTTCACTTAATTCCAAAAATCCTTTTTCAGTGTAAGTTTTTGGACTTCTTTTAAAAAAAAAATGTCAGAATTACTTTTTTGGGATTTTAATTTTAGAATTCTATTCCTGAATTTCATTTACATAATACAATAATCTATTTCGAATTTACTTTTTCAAAATGTAGTTTTAAAATTTCAGATTTGCCAATCTTTTTTGCATTTTGATCTAGACTTTCGTTTATCCTTAAAGTTAGCGGACCAAACTCGTGGTAGAAAAAATGTAGTTATCTTATAAAGCGGACTTATCTGACCATATAAAACTCAAGCTTGCGCAGGCTGAACCAATTCCTATTCCACCTCAAATTAACATTGAAATCTTCCCTTCACGGGTAATGTAGCATGCAAAATTTTGAGAATGAAATTACAAATTATTGGCAACCGGGATCGTACGATTCCTCAAACATCCATTATCACTTTAACAAAATGAAAATTTAATGTTAATTAAAATCCTATTATATACAACTTAAATGGAAAACCAATCGTTATATATATTCATTAGTATAAAATAAAAAAATATATATAAAGTACTTCATCGGATTTTCATTTTGTAAAATTTCATTAACTAATTACCAAGAATTAAAGATTTTAGTTGTTACATCTTTTTTTATATTTGTATTGATTAAATTTCTTTATTTTATTAATTAAATTGTTTAGTGGTTATCAAAACATATTTGGTTTAACTCAAACTCATCTTATACCTCAGTTTTAAAAACCGTATTTTATTATAAATAGTGATTTGAGAAAGGTCTATACACAGAATTTTACCATCAACTTTTCTTCGAAACTTCTGGGTTATTCTCATTTTTAAAGAACAGTATACTTTTACGTCTCAGGTTAATTTTGAGATGATATGGAAGTGAGTATTTTGGATACCTTATGTACAGCAATTCTTTTAAACTTAACATTAGTATCACTATATATATATATATATATATATATATATATATTAAGTTTAATTGAATTATAAAAAGGTGGAACCGAGCTTTGAGAAAATATAAAGATTATACAAATCTGGTAAAATCCCTACATTAAATAAAAAGATACTTACTATTGACTAGCTGAAAGTTGAGGCGAATCTCCTCTCACGCTATCTATCTCCCTGCCTCTCGAAACAAATACGAATACTCTGTCAATTACGTAGAGGTGAAAAACCAGCCTGTTTCATAACTTCAATGCAGTAGCTGCTGCTCCGCTTGGTGACTGTTTCGCACAAATAGCTGGAGCTATAGAACACCAATCTCAGTTCGATGATTCTTTGCCTGAAAATATAGAATAATAAGGTTGAGACGTGTATATGTAATGTGCATATAACATCCAAAAAAAATAACAATGCAAGTTTAGGAAAGGAAAGTGAAGCTTACCACAGAAGCTGACGACAAAAAAAGGTTACCAGTTAAAATCCAGCAGGACCAACAAATCTTCTAAGCACCAATTCATTGGTAAAAACGAACAACTATAAGAGTAGTTGGTTTCAATAAACAAGTAAACAGGTCGATGATTGCAAAATTAAACAAGTAGGCACCTTTCAGTTTGGCATTGAGCACTGAATCAATTATGACACATAACTGAAAGATGAACAGGGAATCACCATAACCACGATGACTTTAGAGTAAATTCAGAATTCAATGCATGAACAATTAACAGTTTGGATCATATTCTTGAAATCGGCTCTTGAAATTTTCAACAATTTTCATTTCCTCATCTTTGCTATGTTTGTGATTCCTCCAATCTGCATTATCTGCCATATTGAGCAACCCGGCCATAACCTGAGTCACGTTTACAAGTATTAACTCATACTGATAAATACAAAGAGTTGCAATCTTAACAAAAGCATGCTACCATTGATTACCTCATTCCGAAAAGAAAATTTTAAGAAATATATTGATATGATTTATTTATTCGGTGCATCAATATTAGAGGCTACCTCACGGCCAAATTGGGCAGGAAATTTCTCGTTCTCTTCAACATGATGCAGCAGAATTGTGCCTCCTGGGACTTGAGCATAGAACAAGCTTGAACCCCCATGAATTTGCGTCTTCAAAAACTTCCTTCCATCAGAAATGCTATCAACTGTGTTGCAATAAAGAACATAAGCAGAAGATCAAAAACACCCTCCCACACACCCGTCCAAAAAATAGGTAACAAATGTAGAGCATTTTCATAATAAATAAACTGAAGTCAATTTTTTCAGTTTGCATTTTCAAAAACTTCTTTCCATCAGAAGATCAAAAACACCTACCCACCCAAATTAATAAATAACAAATGTAAAGCATTTTCAGAATAAATAAAGTCAATTTTTTCAAGTCAGGTAATCAGTACCTGTGCCTGATAATTGGTATATAGAGCCAAGGAAAAACAAGGAAGTTAAATGCAAAAAAAGAGTTAAGAACTTAATGGATCCAGGTCTGACTCAGATCACGTAAGCAATGAAATATGAAGCATAATCTGAAGAAGAAGAAGAAGAAGAATACTTACATGTCTTGGCCACAAATTCAAATCCCAACTTTTGTGCAGCTAAATTGAAAACATTTTCAACCATAACTGCTTTCGAAGATGGAATGGGAATGGCCTACATCAAAAGGGTACATATTCAATGAAAGAGAAAATCTAAAACAGTCAATCAAATAAAAATGGAAATCATCAAGGAAGAAAAAACAAAGAAACTTCGTAAACAAACTACTATTGATAGAGCTGAAAATAGCTAACCAGCAAAATGAAGAAGATATTGGACATCCAACGTGAAATTAAGCAAATTATAAAAAGGGAAAGTGGGCAGCCAAGTAAGGAGCGGAAGAGGTAAAAGCAAACTAGATCATTAACTATTAACAAGAGAAACTTCTACCTGAAGATTGGCATGAGTGCCACGGATGGAGGCCCACTCAAAAAATATCACTTCCTTCTCTTGGCTCCTGCAGTAACTCTTGAGACTGCTCTGAAACCTAGAGAGCTCAATTTCAGATTCAGAAGACATAGATAAGGTACTAGGCATATGCTCAACTGGTAGTATCAATGCGTGGTCTTCAACAAGTGGACCTTTAGCCAGTGCCAAGTAATAAATTTCCCCAATGCTTACTATTAAATGTGTCTCCACATTTGGGCTTGACAAGCAAAACCAACATTCTTTTGATCTGCAGTCATATTTCAGGATGGATTTGTCAATGACTAAATGCCTAAAAGTTAGAGGGAACAACGAAGAATCAAATAAACAAATATGAGGACTGACTGAATGACAAAATCAACTTTTTATTGCATTAATATTAGTATTAACATAATAATTTGATACGAAAACTTACAAATCAAGTATTACTAAATAACAGAAGGCACATTGATAGTAAGTCCAAAGACAAACCTGCCAGATCCAGGCCTCCTTGAAGGATGTCTATCACCTTCATCCAGCAAGTTGTGCTTAAAATTGCAATCTGGGCCCCTTTCACATTTTCCCTTGTTCAAAAAATCAAAGCAAACACCTCTCCTACACTGCTCCCTTGCATCTATATCATGTCGAAAATGGCACTTCTCTCCATGTGGACAAGATCCAGACGAAACAAATTTGAAACACATCTTATCAGTTTGTCCAGTTTCATATTTTTGTCGCTTTTGAGAAACATCATATCTCCAATATTGAGAATCAGAGACAGAATCATTGGATCTCTTTGTGGAATCCATTGGAGCAGTTATTTTCTCCACAAATGTGTACGGTGATAAGGTGGTAGTTGTGGTTTTCGTGGCAATCTCAGTTGAAGACATGGTGGAAGCAGGTGTTGGGGAGATTGCATGAATAAATTTCTGGAGTGCAGAAGCAAATAAAATGTCAGCACTGAAAAGCTATTATACTTTTAGAGAGCAAAAAACAGTATGTTAATTTTGTTGATAAGAAAAATAAAGTACTATCTGAAATCAGAGTTATAAATAGCACGCTACAGCAGCATAGCAGTGCATAGCTGCCCATGGCCACTATATGCATTGCCACAGCTTCACACTTCACTGTAGCGGTTGCAAGAAGCATTTTACTCGAGTACTACTATCCTGATGCTGTCCAAAATCCTGAGAATGGCATTGACCCCCAATATAACAGTAGAAAGGCCTTTTATGAAGCTAATTTTGGGATTTGGTGGAACGGTTTTACCTTCTCGAAAACCCTTTGGCTGCTCATATTTCACAACAATCATGTTTCACTTGTCAAGTCTCCTACTACTGTGCAACCATGTGACCCTCCGGTGACCATTGTGTGAACCTCTGCTCTCCTACTTTGCAACAACTGTGCAACCATGTGACCCTCCGGTGACCATTGTGTGAACCTCTGCTGACTCTCCGGAAACCAACCTACCAATTATTTTTTTACTTTCTTCGTTCTCATTCAATTTTTTTGTCTTTCTACTGAGTTTTTTTTTCCTGTTCTCCTTGTTCCATTAGTCTATGTTCTCTGTTTAGTGTCCCTCTAGTTTAAGTCTAGGAAGGTATTTTGTCATCTATTTGTCAGAGGAATCTGCACCCTCTAAAGTGAGCAACTCATTTTAGAAGGTAAAGTAAGCAGTCTTAATCATCAATAAAAAAATCAATCGTCAATATTATGTGCAAATGCATAAAAATTCAGGGAGAAGTTGGATTAGAATATCAATTATTGATTTCTCATCAATGAGTGACATGACTTACTTCCCTCATGCTCAATTTAGAGAAGCCAAATCCCTCCCAAAGATGCAATACCATTCGCTCCTTTCTTCTCTATAGCTTTGGTAGCTTGGTTAGCTTTGCTACTATTTACTTGTATATTTGCTTAAGATCTAAGACTTAAAACTGCTATTGTTAATTATATGACGTTTTCAATATTGGAGTTGTTTTAACTTTTTACAGCATTTATGTTATTTGGAATGAATTAAATAAAAAGTATAAAAAAATTAAAAAATAGCATTCATCACACTATGCACTGCTCTATAGTTTTTGGGACCATCTGGTACACACCATTATCTGGCATCAGTAACTATGTCTGAAATTATAATTCTTTATTTAATTATGTCCTCGACTACCCTATCCTCCTCTCTGGAATGTGTTTATATGTGTGTGTTGAGAGAGATCAAATGACACTACACCACATCGACTATAACACCTTCAGTATCTTTTAATTATAATTTTTTTTCTCAAAAATCAATGTTGGATGGTTTGAAATATATACAAATATGAACTATTTGATAGCATCTTATTGTTGTTCATTTTTTTTAAAATTTGACACACAATCAAGGTAATTATAATTCAACATGTTGATTTTGATAAAGAGTTATGGAAGGTACCATAGTTGATGTAACTAATACTGGTATTGTACCATTTGATCCCTACACACAGACACATATGATTCATGGTTTATGAACCATTCGATAGTAATTGTTGATCTAATCTGTCCACTTCATTATACTTACTCATATAGGGAGGATTTGATAGATTTATGCAAAAATGAATTGGGCGGCTGATGAATAACTGAATGCAATTGTCACCCTTACTATTACCATATAAAAACGTTAAAGTATCTACTAATTCGAAATTTTTAGTTAAAAAAATAATAAACACAATAAAGAAAGAAGAACAATAAAGACAAGAAGAAAAACCTGTTTATCTCTATTTCCAACAGACGCAAGCCCTATGAAACGGGTGATATGCACAGCATCAACATTGGTATATGGTTCACGGGCATAGTATATACCTTTCGTGCCTGCAATGTGATAACTAACCCCAAAAATAACAATGAGAAAATAACTGCAACGATCAGAATCAGGCCTACAAAGGCCACAAGAGAGACTACAAAAGGCATAACCGTCCTACCAAATTCCTCCCAAAAACTCGACACAAATCCTGATCTTACCAATTTCCCCTCCTAATCTTAAAATTTCAATTAATCCTTCTCTTGGATATCAGTCAGTCCAACCAAATCCCATTGTCGTTTTACCACTTGTGAGATTGTTACTCCCAATGACAAGGATTGCAAATACAATATTAAGTTTTATGTCCCACAATAAGTACAATAAAAGTGGTAGAACACAAAAGTCACTCAATTGAACAAGAAACCAGAGACCTTATCCTGTCAACTCCCATTTGCACAATCCAATTCCAAGCAAATATTGTGAAATTAGGATTAAGCATGCAATCCCATTTGTTAAATATAAAATGCCTAGGCTGTTGACCATTTAGGTAGTTTGCACAGAAAACAAATAACAATTACCGTGGTTTGATCTCCTGTACTAACTCCGATATGGTTGAATCACTGCCTACAGCATCAGACACTCCAGCAGGAATGTCCGAAGCAGCTGCACCGTTGGTGACGCCACTTGGCCATTCGTTAGTAATAATGAATCAAGGAAGAACACAGCGAATCCTCTTAGCTTATATTAAATGCAATGTGAGAAGTAACAAACATGTAACTAACTAACTGTGTCTCTAAATGAGATAATGCACACCAATTGAAGGATATGTCAAGAACAGATCAATTATTTCAGGTTCCTCTGCAATAGCTCGCAAAGCATCAACATCATCTTCAGTGTAAGTTCCAAACTGTTGAACACTGGATGACTTCCTACCAGATAAATAGGCCACGGATAACCCTACATACAACTGCAACATTTAAGACACCGAATTCGCAGGTCCCAATCAAATTGACAAAGCAAAAGAAAAAAGTTGGTACCGAAGAGGGGGAATTTGCCACCGCCTTTCAACCAATACAAGTTGCGGCAAACCTTGAAGCCGTCCATCATGAAACCGCGGTTGGCGGAGTCCTTGGAAGCTTGCAAGAGAAATTTAGGGGCGGCGACGCCGTAATCGCCGACGAAGTAAGTCGGAAGCGGAATCTGTGATCCACCTTCAATGTACGCCGTGAACTCTTCCAATTGGTCCGGTGAGTCCGGGAAGAACTGGCCCACGCATAAGAGCGCGTCGAATGGACCTGCAGATTTGGTCACCTGCAACAACAACATGAAAACAATGTTCCGAGTGAGTAACGATAGAAACAAACCATAGATTAGAAGCAACAAAAGAGAGGGTGAGACTCACCGAAGAGACGCGCTTAAAGAGTTGGTTGAGGCGACCTAAAACGTCGCCGCATAGAAGGATTCTAGGAGCCATAATGAAACCACCAACACAGAAACACGGTTGACGCACTCAATTTCAGTGCATCTCTTCGCTCACTCTCGCCAACTGGGTTTGCTTCTATTCAATCTCAATAAGGGTTTGGAACAGTAAATTAATTTGAATTTATGTAATTTATATAGGATATATGAATTTGTTTTGCACATTTGTCTAATAATAATTCTTTTTTTTTTGTTATAACTATTGTTTGATAGTAGGGTGCTTGGTAGTAGGCTGAGTTATTGCTTGAATCTACAAAATAATGTGTATGAATAATTTTAATGCAGTGTGATAAATAAAGGTTTGATTAAATTATTTAATTAAGTACAATTTTAATTTTTATAAATAATTTGATAAAAATATGTAAAATTTGTTTAAAGTAAAGAAAAAAAGTGTCCTTACCTTTTCTATGTTTATTTAAATGACACATATTTTTCTTAGCTTTAAAATACACCATCATATGCTTGGTGTTTCTTTATTAGGTAAAACTTATATTTCTTATTTTATTTAGAAACTATTATTGTGTTGATATAAGATTTAAAATAAATAAAATCATGAAAATTAAAATGCAAAAAATATATCAAAAAATCGTTTTAATTAGGAGGTGGAAAATTAGTGAATGAAAAAGAAAGAAAGAAAAATAGAACCAAAAAATATATATTGTTTAAATTAAGAAGGAAAAAAAAGTAAAAAAATAAATAAAAAATAATTTATGCTTGACATTATTGACAAAAAAAATATATATATATATATATATATGTGTTAATTAAAAGATTTAAAAGATACTAAAATGTCATTATATTAATAAAAGTTATATTTGATTAAATATATACAAAATAATTAAATATTTATCAATTGCATTGACTTAAAAATCTTATCATTTTACTAATAAAGCACACTATTGTAACATCCCAAAAAATTAGTCTCAAAACTTGGTTTAACGGTAAAGAAATTGATTATTATGTTTATGGTGACATGTTATTTTACATTGATGAAGAAATGAAGTTAAAAGAATGCAAATTTTGTCACAAACCACGTTTTTAGATACGAGGTGTTGGTAGAGATAAATATAAAGAGGTTCCTCTTAAAAGAATGCATTATTTAACTCTCATTCCTAGGCTTAAGAGATTATATGCCTCCATGAGTTCTGCTCCACATATAAAGTGACATCGTGAAAATAGACGAAAACCTGAAGTGTTGTGTCATCCATCTGACGGTGAAGCTTGGAAATATTTTGATAAAATGTATCTTGAATTTGTAGTTGAACCAAGAAATGTAAGGTTACTTATGTTTTGATGGTTTTTCACCTTTTAATAATTCAACTCCACCTTATTTTTGTTGGCCGGTAATTATCACTCCTTACAATCTTCCTCCAAAATTATGCATGACTACTCCTTTTATGTTTTTGACATTAATTATCTTGGGGCCACATAGTCCAAAAGGTAAACTTGATGTGTATTTGCAACCATTGATGAGTTAAAACAATTATGGATTGGAGTGTTGACATATGATATTTCAAAAAAAAATTATGATGAGAGCTACATTAATGTGGACTATTAATGATTTTTCCGCATATGGAATGTTGTCGAGTTGGAGTACATTAGGGAGATTAGCATGTCCACTATGTATGAACTAGTCAAAGGCTTTTAGATTGAAGAGAGGTAGGGAAATTTCTTACTTTGATTTCCGTTGTCAATTTTGGCCTATGGACTATTCATTTAGAAGAAACACTGATGCATTTTATAAAAATCGAATTGAAAAGTCTCAACCTCCACACTTTTTGACTGTGAATGAATGTGGCAACAAATTTTTCCCCCCAAAAATAACTGAAGTTAGTCCTTGTATATGTGATGAACATGGTGAGTCTCATAATTGGACAAAACAAAGCATCTTTTGGGAGTTTCCTTATTAGAAAACCAATTTGATAAGACATAATCTTGATGTAATGCATGTAGAGAAAAATGTGTTTGTTAATGTCTTAAACATAGTGATGGATATAAAAAATAAGACCAAAAATAATGTTAAGGCGAGAATTAACTTGAAGAAGTATTGTAAGTGAAGAGAACTAGAACTACAATTTCAACCTAGTGGAAAAGTCTTAAAGCCTAAAACAAAGTTTATTTTGTCCAATGAACAAAAAGTATTGTTTATGTATTGGTGAGGGTCGTACGACTGATGTCATGTCTTGATCTCCATCACTAGGTCGACCGAAGTAAAGGCCCACATCCATAGGACCGACCAAAAACACAAGTCCATTTACACTCAATCAAGGTCAGCGAAGTTAATCCGTGATTAGAAACTAGGTAATGTAGCCCTAAACCCGATCCAACTCCTTAATCTGGCCCAATAAGGAAAACCCACCAAATATAATATAAATAACACATATTCCAAGAATCAGGTACGTCATCATATACAATGCTATGAGAATCGAGTATTGAACGTCTTTGCTGACTTGAGCGTCGGAGTGTCTTCTACAGGTACCTCCAAGTCTGGATTGCGAGAAGACCGAGAGCCGAGGCTAGGAAGGAAAAGCGAGGAGTTTGCAAGGTAAGAAGTTGAAGGACAATACGACCAACCAATAGAAGGAGATATAAGGGATCCTCACAATAGTTCTCTAGGCCTCAACCCTCATACGAACAATTTACAAATGGATCAGTGAGTTGAAAATGTCAGATGGGTATGCCTCAAATTTGCATAGATGTGTAAACCTAAATAAGAGGAATTATTTTGGAATAAAAAGTCATGATTGTCACATGTTAATGAAAATGCTATTACCTATTATTTTTCGTGCACTTCCCCATCAGTTGTGGAATCTTATAGCTTAATTAAGTAAGTTTTTCAAGGACTTGTGCTCAACAATTTTGAGAGTGGATGATTTGTTATTAATGAAAAAAAAAATCATCATTACCACATGTATGTTCGAACAAATATTTCCTCCTGAATTTTCAATTCCATGGAGCATCTGGCTATTCATCTACCTTATGAAGCTAGAGTGGGAAGTCTTGTTCAATACCGATAGATGTATCCATTTGAGAGGTAATTGTTTATTTCATTTAATGTACACAAATTTATATGTTATTTATGAGTTTAGTAGTTAACATTATGATTTTGTATAGGTACTTGAATAGGTTGAAACGAATGGTTAAAAACAAATCCAATATAGAGGGATCTATTTGTGAGACATACTTAAGCTTTGAGACTTCTCATTTCTGTTCATATTATTTTGAGTCACATGTCCAATCAATGATAACTAAAGTTGGTCATCTAGCAGGAACTTGTAAGAGTCATTATTTGAATGAGAAATAATTAGCTATTGTGGATTTGCATGTCTTGCTTAATTGTGAGGAAGTTCAGCCATATATTGAGTAAGTATTTTAATTTTATATCTCATTTATTTGTTATGTTAATGTATATAAGGATGTATATAATTATGGCATTTTGTGTTAACATATTTAGTTTTTCTATTTTAAATTATTGGGCTTTGTTTGTTTAGGCCAACTTACCTTTTCTGTTTCAGTTAGGTCTTAGTCGTTTTCTTATATATACATCATGTATTTTACTCTCTAATATACAAGTGAATAAAAGTTTCTTTGCATCTTTGTTTTCTCTGCAATTAAGGTTCATCATAACCTTCCTTTCTTTATTGCAATTACGTGCGATTATGTGCGCTCTATTAAAGCACCACATCAGGCAAGGAATATTCATCTTCATTAACGGTAATATGGTATCAGAGCTCTTCGAATGAAGAGCTCTGTTGCGCTTCTCTCTGGTCTTTATTTCCCTATTTGTTGTTCTTGGTTTTTTATTTTTTTCTATTTTTTTTCTCTCTTTCTTTAAAGTCTTGTAGGCGATGGCTGATGAAAACCCCCCACCGGTTTCCTCTTCAAATGGAAACCCTACACCGTCGTCCCTTTTGGAACAATCAATAAACAACTTCCTATACCTACACCCAAGCGAGAATCTCACAACCTCGTTGGTGTCGTCTGTTTTTGATTCAACAAACTACCATTCATGGAGTCGGTCCTTCATCACTGCTTTTAGTGCCAAGAACAAAGTGGAATTCATACTTGGCTCACACCTGTGCCCACAAAGGGATGATCCCACTTTCTCGTCTTGGTCACGCTGTAACAACATGGTTGTCTCTTGGTTAGTACATTCTGTTTCAATCCTTATTAGGCAAAGCCTTGTTTGGATGGACATAGCCTTTGACATCTGTAATGATTTAAAAGTTAGATATTCACAAGGGGATTTATCTCGCATTTCTGATTTGCAATTTGAGAGTATTTCTTTAAACCAGGGGATATGTCCGTTAGAGAATATTTTACAAAATTGCGTGTTATTTGGGACGAATTAGAGAATTTTAGACCTAATCCTGTGTGCACATGCCCAGTAAAATTTTCTTGTTCTGATTTTTCTATTATAAATCAAAGAAAGTGTGAGGATCGTGCTATGCAATTTTTAAGAGGATTAAATTATCAGTATAGAAATATTTGTTCTCGTGTTTTGCTCATGGATCCCATTCCTGCCATATCCAAAAAAAATTCCTTGGTTGTCCAACAAGAGAGACAATTATCCACTGTTGTTTCTGCCCCTAGTCTTCATAGTCTTAACAGTAGTCGCATTACTGATAAGTGCCTAATTTCAGTAATATTTCATATTAAAATATAGGCACTTATGAAGATTTATTGCTAATTTACATATAAAATAATCCATAATTTATGAATTTATACCTTTTTACATTTTTATGAG
>Ga0123342_1003375_pt1 | contig 25649 bp, 17 predicted proteins | sample Turbeawhitnodule_FD_89960 | JGI IMG/M metagenome (GOLD analysis project Ga0123342, IMG submission 89960) | Root nodule microbial communities of legume samples collected from Mexico - Turtle bean Mexico white nodule | ecosystem: Host-associated > Plants > Roots > Nodule | place: Mexico: Nepantla...
CTTAGAAATATACCTTAGCATTTCTTCTTCTTGTACATATTCTCATTCAAACCTGACCCGCCTGCACCTAAGCCGCTAATGCCAGACTGTTTCTTCCCATTCTCTTACCTCACCCACTGTTAGCCCTTGATCCATAGAAAAGGAGTATAGCCTAGGGAAGAGATTAATGAGTTTAATCCTACCGATCCAAGCATCCTCCCAGAATCTAGCTTTGTCCCCACATCCAACTTTCCAACCTAATGTTTCTTGGAACCATCCCTCGCCTCCCCTCTCGCCACATTTTAGATAAATCTCTCCACCACCAAGATTGGGATTTCAATTATGGCTGATTTCAACCTAGAACCAAACCATATTTTGATATTAGTATATCTTTCCACCTCCTTTGTTCATCACTCACCAACTGCCATTTCCATTTGGCCAGAAGAGCTTAATCCAACTTCCTGATATATTTAATCCCCCACCCATCTTCCTCCAAGGGTTTGCATACATTCTCCCAGCTTACCCAAGTTATAGATTTGTTCTCTCTTCCCCAGTCCCACAAGAAACTCCTTTGGTACTGATGATTCTTTGGCACACCAATGTCAGAGCTTTAAGGAAGGACAAATAAAAAAGGGGTAAGGTTGTAAATATGGATTTAATTAAGCAAATTATTCCCTCCAATTACAAGAATCTCCCCTTCCAAGCACTAAGTTTAGCACTTATTTTCTCAAAACTGGTTCCCAAAAAATCTTGTTCCTTGGGTTTCCTCCTACTTCTAACCCTAAGTATTTGAAGGGTATACTCATAATAAAGTAGTTTAAAGATTTTGCATAGACTTCAAGGGAATTCCTTTCAACATTTATGCCTCACAACTTTGACTTATGGAAGTTGATTTTCTGCCCATATGTAAGCTCGTAACACCTAAGAATAACTTTAATTGTGATGAAATTAGTATAGGAATCCTCACATATGAAGATTATGTCGTCAACAAACTGTAATACATAAGATTCAACCTCCTTCATCCCCACCTTTACACCTTTAAGCATGCTAGCCTTGGTTTCTTGTCTTACTAGACCAGGTAATCCTTCTACTACAATAAGAAAGAGAAACAATGCTAAGGGATCTCCCTGCCTCAACCCTCTCGATGGTCTGAATTCCTTCGTTTATTAACCAACACTGACGCCGACTCCAAGCAGCCTCTTACCCAGCCAATCTATTTACTGTGAAAATCCAATATATGCAGCATATCCAACAAGAAATCTCATCTTACCGAGTCGTACGCCTTTTCATAGTCTACCTTCAAGCACAATCCACTCCTCCCACCTCTCCTTGGCCCCTCAACAACCTCTTGGCCACAAGGACACTATCTAACATCCCTCTATCTTTCAAGAATGTCGATTGACCTTCATTAATAACTGCAGGGATAACATTCTTGATACGACCAGATAAAACCTTGGTTATAATTTTATAAATAGCACCTACTAGAGAGATAGGTCTATATTGGTCAAGCTTTATGGGATCGCTCACTTTAGGAATTAGGGCTATAAAGGAAGCATTACAGCCCTTCGGAATGCAACTTGTTTCTTCAAAGTGGCCTCCACAATATCATTTTTAAGAGTCTCCCAAAAATTCTTGATGAAATTAAAATTAAACCCATTTGGGCTTGGGCTTTTCAATCCTTCACATTGCTAAACCACTTCCTTTACTTCTTCCTCTGTAATTTTGGTGACCAACCTAGAGTTGTCCTCCATCGAAAGAGTCTTGAATCCACAGTTTCGAAATTAACCCCAAAATCTTGTGTAGCTACAAATCTCTCTTCAAACAACTTTTTGGCCTCCCTTCGTACCACTTCAGGATCCTCACTCCATTGATTTCCTACCTCAAGTCCCTTGAACTCATTACGAAGTCTTCTACATATAATTACAGAGTGATAATATTTGGAATTGGAATCGCCATGCTTAAACCAATTAACTCTAGCTTTTTGCTTTAAAAGGGAGTCAAGCTTTTTATCAGTCACCCTTAGCTGGCTTATAAGCTCCATTCGTTTTAGCTTATCATCTTCCTCGAGATTGTTGTTATCATCTTGAATATCTAAAGCCTCAATATCTTTCAGAATCCACTTCTTTTTTATGTCCAAGCACCCAAACACATCATGATTCCATTCTTTAAGGTCAGCCTTAAGAAGTTTGAACTTATCCTTAAGTTTGGATATACTGTTTCCCTGTACAGAGTAGGAATTCCATTTGTTCTTCACCACCTCCTTGAACCTGGGCTCCAAAGCCAAGCGTCAAGGGTCCTGAAGGGTTTTGGGCACTAATCTTTAACCATAGATTTTAACACTATAGTACAGTGGTCTGAAACTACTCTCAGTTGAACATATTGCTTACACATTGGCCATTTTTTAAACCACTCATTCGATACAAGCACTCTATCGAGTTTTCTCTTAGCTGAACCATTTGCTTTAAACCAAGTGTACTTCTTGCCAACAATAGGTAAGTCCATCAGAAAGTTCCTTTCAATAAAGCTATTAAAGCCGCTTATTTCATTCTTTTGGTTGCCCCTATCTCTAACACCTTTCCTTTCATTTACACTTCTATAACAAGATTGAAATCCTCACATAAGCATCATACACAATTTTGATGTGTGCTTATAAGTTTCGTCAAATCCTCTCATAAAACAACTTTGTCATTCAAGTTGCATGAAACGTAAACGTTGATCACTGTACATCTGATTCTTGACTTGAGGTGCTGGCCAAAAATTTCTATATACATGATTATCGTAGTAGAACGCTTCTTTGTGCCACATAGACAATATATTTTCAGCACCATTTGCACATGTATTATGTATCCATCCGACATTACTAACTCCCCATAATGAAAAGCATATGAAATCTGACAAGATATTAGTTTTTGTCTCTTGTAGGCATAAGAATTTTGCACTCTCCTTAGTAATAGTGCATTGTTCTGCCTTAGTGTAGTTAACACTAGTATGATACTAACATAAATATTTTTATTTATTAAAAAAATTAAAATAGATAGTATCATTTTAAAATTGACTAGACCGACTCTATTAGTATCAACTTAACCAACATTAATCTGATAAAATATTTATTTATTAAAAATATTTAAAATAGTTAGTATCAACTTAGAGTTGATTAAGTCAACTTTATCCATAATTAAATCATTTAAAATAATTTTACATCTTTTAACTTATTTTTTAAATTAACTATTTACATGGTTTTAAAATCGGTTAAATCAATTTTAATAGTGTTACAATTTTTTCGAAATTAATATTTAAAAGTTAATTCAATATTTTTTTTCGTAGTAAATTGAGATATTGAGAAATGCTCTCATCCTGCTCTTCTACGTAACTAAAGGTTGTATTCACTAATAAAATGAAATATGTTTTTATGTACAATTCAGAAATGAAGATCCAACCTAAGTCATCATGTATAATGTTTTCTATATTAAATAACTGAATTTGTTATTTTTCACGCCGCAAAACTGTGGAAAAGGTATAAAACTTTTTCTCTCTCGTCTAAAAGAATTATGAAGAACCCAAGTATTTGGTTGACTACGTATAAAATTAAAATTTAATAAAAACAAATTCAAAAGCATAATACTTCCTAAAAAAAATCATAAAATAAAAATTAATTTTAAGACAAAAAATAATTAATTGTTATAGTGACTAAATTATAGATATTTTAGAAATTAATTCTTTTTTCAAATTAGTTTATATTATTGTCAAATGGTTTCTAAATTAGTAACTAATTAGCTACCAAAGTTTTTGCTACCAAATTTAGAATCTAAATAATTGGTAGTTAAAATCTTGGTAGTTAATTATCTACCAATTTAGAAACTATTTAACAATAATAGAAACTAATTTAGAAACCAAATTATTTTTTAATCTCTAAAATTGTCTCTAATTTAGTCACTATATCAATTAATTAATTTTAGTTTTTAAAATTGATTTCTATTTTATGGTTTTCTTGTAATCACTGTAAATTTATTCTTAAAAAAAAAAGAATAAGAAAAAAAAATTCTTATGCAGATTATGTTTATTAAAATACTAATGGTCAAACATTGCCTCCTTATGATTTCCCTAAGTCTTGTGACGAAATGAATGTTTATTTTACAATTTCTTGCCGTTGACTAGTCTTCCATGCATGTTAATTTAACATTCTTGCACGCATGCAAGGAATAATTTTATAATGTTATTGAACATATGTTTCATGCATCATGATTCATATAAAGAAATAAATACTTTATTTCCTTATAAAAGTTTCAACATCTATGTTGCTTTGTGAGCAAAGAATAATATTATAAGGCTTGATATTGTCTTTTTAATAAAACGCATTAACCATTCGGAAGATCAGCTTCTTATTTTATAGTTTATATAATAGCTAAAATCAGTTGATTATTTTAATCCTCTAGATCTTACCAAATGCTACATATATTTAAAAACTTTAAATAAAAAAATTCACTTGCAATGATAAGATTCCATTTGGCGTGGCTGCCAGCAGTTAGCTTTTCTTTTCAAAAGCAAAACTAGTTTGACAAGAAAACAAGGTTAAAATTATGGAAAATTATGTTTTAACAACCTATAGAGAATTATATACATCTCTATAATGAAATCAATCTATGTTTCATAATTTACATAAGAAAGGATGTTGAATGTTCTTAAAAACCTTTTCTTGTTTGTTTTATGATAAAACAATTGTTTTAAAAACATTTTTAAATTGAAGATTGAAGAAAAGAAAAAATGTACCAAATATTTTTATATTTATTCATTTAAATCACATAAACTAATGTTTTAATTTTGGAAAATATTTGAGTTCTATTAATCACAATGGATTACAATTATCATTCTCCAAACAACTTTTTCAAGTAGTTTTTTTAAGCAACGACTTAGGTTTTTATTCACTTTCTAAGTATATTTTTTTCTCTAGTCTCTCCACACTTGTACTTTCAATTTTGGTTAGCCGTTAAGTAATTTGATTTTGGCCATTTTTTGTATAAGGATTGGGGCATCCCTAAAGTGTCTCATTCTATTTTATTTATTCTTTGTTGATAAAAAAAACACTTGTACTCTCACAAATATTCTCTTGCACAATAGATTTTTTAGGCCTTTTGTAACCGGTATACAATGCATGGTTCTGACTTAAACATAAATCTCTTTCTCATACTCTATAAGAGAGAGATGGTTTGATTCAACTAAATGTTTGGTCTTGGATAACTACTAAAGTGACTTCTGTTTGTTTTTCTTTTTCTGATTGGTGTCTTGATTCTCTGACTTGTATGTATTTTATCAAGAGTCTTTAATTCTCTAGGCCTTTAGTTTTAGTTTTAGTTGGATGGGACTGAGATGCTTGCTTGTTTTCTTGGGTGCCTTAAGTTACTACATGTTAAATGGAGTTGGTTTCTAATTGGTAGGTTATGATAAGTCTTAATGGTTTTGTTTTCTTAGTAATTGTATAAATCAGGTTTTTATAACGACAGTTCTGGAATCGTCGTTATAAAATCACATTAACGACATATGAAAAAACTGTCGTTGTTCTATCAAAATAAATGAAAAAATGCATTTATAACGGCTGTTCTAAATTGGAATCGTCGTTATAATCCTAAAAATAGGCTTTTAAAGACAGTTTCAAACTAGAATCGTCGTTATAAGTGTATTTTTTAAAAGAATATTTTTTATTATATATATATACTCTATCCTGCATAAAATACCTAATTTCCAGAACAATAATACAATATGAAAGTCTACATACAATACATTAGTACATATAACATTCTACAAAATGTTTTACAAATATATGAAAAAGTTCTATGTCATTGTAATAATTCATATATCCTAAAGTGTAATACATGGTTACCTTAAGGTGCATCCAAGTGAGCTTCTTTGCATTTGCACTTCCCATCCGACTCAACATGTTATATCCAGAATAAGCATTGAAATAATAAGATTAAAATGTTATAACACATAACATTATGTAATGTAATGTATGAGTAATAAATTTGTGAATGTAATATAATGATAATGGTTTGATAAATCTCTAATTTATACTAGGAAACATCATACAAAATTTCAGAATTTTTTTACAAATGAAAGTATGAGAACTAAAACCTTAAAATACCTGGAAAAAAAACCCTAAATAATACTTAAAAATAAAAAAATAAGAGTAAACAATGAATTCGTTACCTCGTTTCGAGCAACTTTCATTTTTTGCGCGTTTTCATCTGACTTCTCTCTCAAAATTTATGGTCATTTGAAGTTTTTTCGACATAATTTTTGGCAACTCCAAATCTATGACTATTCTCTTCAAATATCCACTAAAAGAAGTTTCCACAAATCCTAAACTACTAAGTAATCAACACATACCTGCAAGTATTTAATTAAAAAAGACTTCAAACTTACGTGTGGAGGTCCAACGTCGTGGAGAGGTATGTTTAATGTTGAAGTTTTGTAGTGTCTGTTGGATCCCTAGTTGGTTGGATATCAAGAAGATTGATTTGGGATGTTTGTTTAGGGGTTGTAACATTCCCGAAGAGTCTCATATTCTTTACTGATAAAATTGTTAGTTTCTATTTTATTATGTATAAGTATTAAAACACCGATTTATATTTTTTTTTATTAATAAAACATAATGGTGTTTAGTACTTGCAATGCCTATTTTCCTATTATAGAAAAATCAAAACCTCTTCGCTTCGCTTGTTGAGTATAATAATGATTTCTTTCAACACGTGGTTTTGATTAATTTTATGAAGAAGAGTAAGCAACCCTCTTTAGACCATCTGACAAAGAGTAATTATCAGGACAAACTCAAATAAATATTTAATTTATGATTGTGAATCACCTAATCCTATTAATTACTTTAATCTTTTCTTCTGACTTTCTTCAACTCATGAACCAACGTCAGCAAATTGTGGACTGATATGAATAACGAAATCAAAATACGCGCTTATCAATTGTGAGTCAATATTAATTATCTCCATCAATAACTTTTATATTGTTTATATCTCACAAAAAACCATAAAAAAGGAAGACAATGATTGTAACTTACACCTTGAATTTGAAGAAAACAATTTTAGTGATATCTTCGTAGCACATAATAATAATCTATAACTTTACTAAAATCTCAGACTAAGAATTAGGCTTTTGATCAATTAAAAAAATCAAAGTTTATAAAATAATCTTTAAAATCAAAGACCTAATTGAGATAAAAAAAGAAGATAGTAATAAGTTGACAAGTCTATGCCAACACACTCTCATTTAACAACCATCCATTTTTCAAGATTTATATAACATTTACTAAATTATTCTATGTCACATCAACTTTGACAACTATATTTTTCATAAAATAAATATCAACTGGTAGGGTTCTTTTTTTCAAATCAGTGTAAAAAAACATTTTCTTACTAACAATGAAATTTTGACTTTTTTTTCACACTTTCACTTGACAACAAATAATAATATTTTTTTATTAGTTAAATGTAATATTTTGTTATTAAAAAGGGTTATAAAGTAGAAGTAAAAGAAAAAAAAAAGTGTCAAAGAAATATTATTCAAAAAATTATTATCGTACCAACAAATAAATTTTTCTCTATCAAACCATAATTTGTAAGAGCATTTGCATATGGTTACCTTCTCTAAACATACATGTAATTCTGAGTTCCATCTTTAGATAAAAACTCAAACTATCATAAGTTGTCATCACACTTACTCAAACCCTAATATTATTTTGATCTAATGTTTATGGAAAACTACCACATATCTAAGTCATTCATCTCCGAATGAACCAAAGAATTATCTTTACTCCGTTTTGCAGGCACCAACGACGACGATAAATTAGATGATAAAACCTCCAATGAACGTTTCTTTGATGTAACCCTAATTAGTTCTGCATCATCCGAACCAATCAAATGAGGAAAATTGAGCTTTGCTTTGGAGCCATGCATTTTAAATGCAGCTCGATCATAAGCCAAAGCTGCGTCCTCAGCACTTTCATAGGTTCCAAGCCACACTCTCCCACCATTCCTCTTAGCATCTCTTATCTCCGCCGCGTACTTCCCCCATGGCCTCCTCCGCACGCCGCGGTAGCTCAACCCTTTCACCGGAGGCGGCTGAATTCCACTCGCGGCATTAGTGTCACTGCTTTGCCCCTCGTTTTCCATTTTAACTGCTGCATTGCTCACCCCATTGCCATTTGCCGGGAACCATCCGGTGGTGGCTGCGGCCTCACGCAAAGCGCCGAAGATAACCATGTCGTCGGCGTCGTTCTCCTTCAGCGGCAGCTCCGCCCAGTTCTCCGCGAAGAAAATGCTCCGGAAGCTGGAGCTACGGCTGAACAGCGTCGTTGCAGGTAGCTCAGAGAGATCAAGGACATTCTCGTTGGTGTTTGAAGCATGAGGGTTCATCGTTCATACAAGTTTGACGTTTCGATAGTTTCGTAGGTTGTTGTTTGAGGTTTGTGCTTTGTGCTCTGTGAGTGTTGAGTATAGGTTTTTGTGTTTGCTTTATATATGAAAAGGTTGGATAGTGACGATTGAGAAAAGCACTAAGTGTGATTAATATTCAAATTGTGGAATTAATTAATGTTCACGAGTGGTTCCTTGAAGGTTCTTAATTTCGCATGTGAAATAGGGTTTTCCCCACGTGCAAAAATATTCACTTTTTTTTCAATTTCAAAACACAGAAAAGTTGGTGATTAGTTGGTGTTTGTCCCCACTTTTAATTTTTATTCTGTTTTCACATTTCCCTTATAAGATTGGTCAGATTTGAGACTTGGAAGTGACGAACGTCAAATCATTTTGCTAGTTTTTAAAGTAAAGAATTAATGTCTCTAAAGGTGTACGTGTCTGCTATTCAACTTGTTCTGTTGAGACACTATATCGTAGTTCGACTTTTGCTTATTTTTCTGAAAGAAATTCTCTTTTGCTTTCTAAACTTTTTTATAAGCATCTCTAATTTGTATTAAAAAAAATTAGAAAACATATGAATGCACCTTAAGATATTTTATAAGCCCTCAAAACTGTTAACTACCCTCCATGGGCATGAGTCGAGTAGTTAAAAAAAAAACACTAAGAACTAGTTAATCTTCATTTGAGGCAAGATTTACTATTAGGATCACTAAAAAAAAACTAAAATTGCTGATAAAAAAAAATAGTTATGTAAGAGTTTCTTCGGTTAAGAGAAGGATTGCATTGGTTAAACTCATGATAGACGGACGCAAAAGAAAAGTTGTGTGGATTGGTCCGACATGTATCACACGCTAAAAGAAAGTGGAAGAGAAAAAAAAAATTGCATCGACTAATTTTTGTTAATAAATTATATTTATCATGTAATTTTAGTTAATAAATTAAATAAAGGTAGAGAAATGTTACCTAGTCGACACTATGGACACCGCTAGGCATGCGTCGGCTTGACTAACGCAAGTTCTGTGTCAGATTTTAGTGTCGTTTTACATCGGTTTGAGTCGACGCAAAATAATTAATAAATGTCAGATTCATCCTCTCACGCCTAGTTTCCCCCAAAATAAAAAATAAAAACCCAAATTCAACAACATAACTTTTTCTCTCTGCGCAACTCCCTCCCTCCATCGCTTCCTCTCTTCGTCATCACCACCCTCGATACCAAGTCCAAAGTAATAATTTTTTCTCAAAAGACGGATGTTGAGCCCACAAGGAATAATTATTTAAAATCTTAATAGTATTTTTCACTAAGTATAAGAATATGTACAATAATTTGATTTGAAAGATATTGACACAAGTTTGCATGAAAATTAAATGAAAACAAAATAAATGAGTAAAATAATTCAATTGAGAAAATTGTGAATGAGGTTAATCCTTCTCACTCGTTTGTATTTTCAATGAATAAAAAGGTATAACATTCCATCTTTATTGGTAGCGGCAACTTTTGTAAGCCAAGATAGAGATTTTTTGGGAGAGAAGCAGGTGCGGAGTGCGTTGCGGAGATGAGAGAAACGGAGGGAGAAGCTTCAAAGAAAAAAAAATGTGCCAGGAGATAAGGTTAGGCACAAATAATCTCAATGATCGTCCCATTGATAATGAGGTCAGAAATTGTAACATGATATACTGGTTGAAAAATGAGCATGTCAAAGCCATACGAATATGGAGGATGGGAAAGGAAATAGCGTTTTCATTTACAGGAGAGGAGGATGCGGTTATAGGACATCTTTAGGAAATGGAGATGAGCCACAAGGGACCTATTAGAAAGGTGACTACTAGTAGGGTGGAGAACATAATTTCTGATGATGAAGATAATTAGCATTAATATTAGGGGAATAGGGGGATATGCTAAAACAAATATATGGATGAGCTTATTAAGAAAGAACAAGCAGAAGTGGTGTGCTTACACTGAAAGGAGATGGGGAAAGAAATTATCTTTAAGATGTGGGGTTCTAATGAAATTGATTCGGTCAAGATGGGTGTTGTAAATAATGCAGGTGGGGTGATTATGAGGTGTAGGAGAAGATGCTTACAAGTGACTACTGCCTTTGCTGGGGAGAATTTATGTATTATTCAAGTGGAGTCGGGGGGGCAACTCAGATTACTATTGCGAATATTTACAGCGCTGGATCGTGTAGAGAAAAGAAAGTTATTTGGGAGGAAGTCCAGGAAACAAGAAGGATGCAAATATCTACGCCCTGGTGCGTGGTAGGTGACTTCAATTCTATCAGGAGGTTAGGTGAGAGGAGAAGTGTGAACATCAATACGAGCTATAGCACGGAGAAGAGAAGGTTTAACAATTTCATAGAAAAGATGGAATTGTTAGATATTCCGATGGTGGGGCGAAAGTTTACGTGGTATAGACCGAATGGAGCGACAAAGTGCAGAATTGACCGAATTTTAGTCTTAAGGGAGTGGCTGAAAAGATGGCTATATAGTGTACAAAATGTTCTTGGAAGAGTGGTGTCCGATCATTGTGCTTTTGTGTTAAATACTAGTTCTACAGATTGGGCCCCCAAACCTTTAGGAGTATAGATGTTTGGCAAAAAAGATGGGAGGTTTAAGGATTTCTTCAGAAGCAAGTGGCAAAGCTATGAGGTACAGGGTAGTGAGATTTATGTCCTCAAGGAAAAGTTTAAGAAGTTGAAAGCAGATCTAAAGGTGTGGAACAGAGATACCTTTAGAAACTTAAATCAGGCCGGGGAGGATATCCAGCGACGTATTCAAGATCTAGATGTCAGAGACAATGAGAGCGAGTTAGATGAGGAAGGGAGGGAGGAGGAAAGGATTTTGTTGGCAGAACAAAGAAGAACCAAGCATAGTCAGGAACTTCTTTTACAGTAGAAGGCCCGTCAAAGATGGTTGAAGCAGGGGGATTTGAACACTAGGTATTTTCACTTAGTTATCAAGTGGAGAAGGGTAAGAAACAAAATTAGTGAGTTGAGAGAAAATGGGTGTTGGCTCGAAGATCAAACGGAGGTAAAAAGGAAGGTAAGGGACTTCTTCAAGGCCAGGTTCAACATAGGTGATAGGCCACAAGTCAAGCTTGATAATGCATTCTTTAACATAATTTCATACGAGGATAATGGTATGTTGGTGGAAAGAATTACTGAAGAGGAAGTAAAGAATGCGGTGTGGAATTGTGATAGTTCGAAAAGCCCGTGACCTGACGACTTTAACTTCGGGTTCATCAAGTTTTACTGGGAAGAGATCAAAGTGGATGTTATAAGAGCGGTGAACAATTTTGAGGAGAATGGCAGGTGGCCAAGGGGAACAAATGCTTCTTTTATCTCACTTATACCTAAAGCGGATAATCCCAGCTATTAAACGATTTCATACCAATCTCTTTGGTCGGTTGCTTGTACAAAATTGTTGCTAAGATCTTGTCCTTGAGGTTGAAGAGGGTTTTACACAAGGTCATCGATGTCAGAAAGTCTGCATTTCTGATAGGTAGGGGGTTATTGGACAGTGTTTTAGTGGCAAATGAAGTCTTAGAAGAAGTGAAGAGGAGAAAAAGTAGTTGCATCTTCTTCAAGGTAGATTATGAGAAGGCATATGACTCAGTTGATTGAGACTTCATTTATTATATGTTACATAGACTTGGTGTTTGTGGAAAGTGGATTGAATGGGTAAAAGCTTGCTTAGAATCATCATTGATCTCTGTCCTGGTGAATGGTAGTGCTACTCAGGAGTTCAAACCTAGGAAGGGGTTGAGACAAGGGGATCCTTTAGCACCCTTTCTTTTCTTGATAGTGGCAAAGGGTTTAGCTGGCGTGGTAAGGAAAGAGGTGGAGAAGGAATTACTTCAGATTCTGACTGTAGGAGATAAGCAAGTAAAGGTGAATATGCTTCAGTATGCGGATGATACTTTGTTCTTTTGCAAAGCGAGTCCACAAAATGCGTTCGTGATCAAAGTCATGCTTAATTGCTTTGAATTGGTATCAAGACTAACGGTTAATTATATGAAGAGTCGTATAGGAGGGGTGGGATGCAATCAGTACTTTATTTAGAGTTGTGCATCTATCTTGAATTGTGAGGTGATGAAAACTCCATTTAAGTATTTGGGGATGCCCATTGGGGGAAACCATAAAAGGAGAAGTTTCTGGGAGGGGGTGGTGGAGAGTGTGAGGAAAATACTAGGAAGATGGAAAGGCAAGATTATCTCAATGTTAGGCCACTTATGTCTGATTAAATCAGTGTTATCTTCATTACTCCTGTTTTATTTGTCTCTATACAAAATATCAGTTACGGTGGTTGAGGAGGTGGAGAGACTACAGAGGAATTTCTTATGGGGGTGGGGCTCAGAAGGAAGGAAGGTAGCGTGGGTTTCGTGGAAAATAGTTTGCGAAACAAAGGAGATGTGAGGGTTAGGAATGTTAGAGCTAAGAAAGTTCAATGTGGCTGTTTTAGGAAAGTAGAGATGGCGGTTGGGCAGTGATGAAAGAGGGTTGTGGAAAAAGGTGTTGAAATTGAAGTACAGAGGATGGAGAAGATTGAGGAATCAAAGGATTAACAGGCCAGAATCCATATGATGGAGAGATTTGAAGGAGGTTGGAGGGTTGGAAAGGAAGCTTTGAGGATAACTGCTTTTGGGAGGTTGGGAATGGGAGAGAAATTATGTTGTGGGAGGATAAATGGTTGAGTGGCGAGGCGCTAAAAGATAAGTTTCCGAGACTCTTCTCTATTTGTACTGGCAAGGGCGATAAGTTGTGGCAAGGATGAGAGTGGAATAGTAATCTGCATTGGGTATGAAAGATAGGATAGAGGAGGAGTTTGTATGATTGGGAAAAGTACCAAGAGCTAGAGATGGGAAGGTTGATGGGAAGCAAGAGTATCAACGAGAAAAATAAGGATCGGTGGGTGTGGAAGGTTAGTGAAACACAGAGTATACAGTCAAATCAACATACAATATCCTAAAAGACGAAGAGTAGGGGGAAAGAGTACCTATGTATGAGGGGTTTTGGAGGTTAAAGGCTCAACCATCAACCCACTTGATTGCATGGTGGGTGTTGGAGGAAAAAATAGCAACTAAAGCAAATTCGGTGAAGAAAGGGATATCAGTGTAGAATAGCATCTATAGTACGTGTTGGGAGGAAGAGGAAACAATATCTCATATTTTTTGTACCTATAGGGTAGATTGGCTTGTGTGGGCAAAATGCTATGAATGGGTGGGGGTGTCATCGATCGCTCATTACGAACCTAAAAAGCACTTCACCCAGTTCACCTAAAATGCATATAGATAGCAGTCGCTAGAGAATTGTGGAAACAAAGGAACAAGAAGATTTTTAGGAATGGAAGAATAGATCATAGTGAAATCTTCACGGTGGTTTAGCTGAAGATTTGGCCGTGGGTAACTGCAAAGGTTAGACTAGCTTATTTTTCTTATTCTGATTGGTGTCTCGAACCACTAGTTTGCATGAGGTTTGTTATTAAAAATTCAGGTTAGTTAAGTGTTTGTTGATGTTTTTGAGGATCTATGTGTGGTTTGAGTTTTTGTATAAGGGTTGAGGTATCCTTGAAATACCTCCATTATTTATTCTTTATTTGTCGGTCAAAAAGAAAACATTACATCTTTATTGACATTGATGCATATATAAAAATCATTTTCCTTGCGTACAAAGTTTTTAAGATTGTCTCCTAAACATCAATTCCTCGCATATTTATAAAAACTTCTTATCATTATGAACAAATTTTATAAAGCAATTAACATTTCAAATCTATTTCTAACATTCAAATATGTTAAGCATTATCATTTAGGTTAGATACTCATAAGTACTTTCCATTCAAATCTAAGGATCAAAATCATGAATTAAGTTTCAAGATTTGAGAATAAAATCATAATACCAATCATCAATCAAGCTTTGGATGAATCATCACAACATATCTTTATTGAATGTATCATTGCCCAAAGGGTGTGGGCTATGTGTTTCAGATGGATTGGGATTGAGTTTGTTCAACATAACGATTTAAGGTGTCACTTTGAGAACTTCGTCTTGCCACATGCTTCATCCAAATAGAACATGGTCTCGAAAGGTATGTGGACGGAGGTTTTGTGGTGTATTTGGGAGCGGAGGAATCATATTATATTTAGGCAAGGGGTGGTAGACACAGAAAAGATCTTTCAAATGGCACAACTTAAGTTATGAATATGTTTGAAATACATACTAGGAACCTGAATCCTATTCAATGTAATAAAATTTACATGTAAGGGGAATGATTGTACAAGAACCAGTAAGAAGGATGAATTAGAGGAGCTAAAATCAATAACCCAGATTCATAGGTATATGGAACTTGTGGCATATGCATGTGCATGTATTGCAGCCTAAGTGGTGTTTTGTGGGTTTAATTCTAAATAAGTTATGAAGAACCAATAAGAAGGATGAAGAAGATGAGCTGAGTGTAAGGGATTTTGAAGCAGCCTCTGCAATGAATTGTAGGTGTTGAAGTGGAGTCTTGAGGTTATACCGCAACTTTGTTTGGTGGAGCTGACGTTGTGTAGGTTTAATTTGGGTTATGTTGTGCAAAAGGATTTTGTATCAGGGACTTAGAGAACAGTTGGGTAGTGGATGCAGTAATGCTCATAACATTGTCAAGCATGTGGACAAGCAGTGGGGTCATGAAGAGGGTAAAAGAGTGTTTTGTCATGGGTGAAAGCAATGCAGTTGCAGTAGATCTAAAGGGTTATGTAAGATATGCATGTTGGTACGTCTCATGAAGTTTCATCTGGACTAATCCATAGCTCTACCAGTTACATTATAAGGGTAGCTTGAATTGGAATTGAATGGGCTCTAAATCTACACAAATTTACTGTGATGATTGGACAAGCTGGGTTGGGAAGTTACCTTAAAGGCAATGTAGAAAATCAAGTTAATATCATGTTCTGTATGATATACCAATTTACTTCTATAGATTTTCTTTGGTCAACACTTAGCTGCATAATTCTGCAGTAACCATTTCTGCAACTGGTGTAGAATTAATTCTACAGCTATAGCAAATTTGAAGAAGGTCTAGAAATGATAAGGCAATCTCAAGCTACGTTCTGGTTCAACTCATGTTCATATTTGTTTTTGGGAATGTTGTTTTATGTAACATGGTTTGGATGGTTTATGTATAAGGGTTAGGACACCCCTGACAAAAAAAAATCATCAATCAAGAACACAATATTATAAATAAATATCAACTCAATACATAAGAGTTTGAACAAATTATTCTGAATCCCAAAAGAAAGAATTAGCCACTCATGGCGGCCATTACAAGCATTGAAAACAAGAAAATAAGATCCAGAGCGTTTCTCCTTGACGACTGTCTCTTTTAGGGTTTCTTTCCTTTGGTTCCTCCTCTGGGTCACCCTGTTATCTCTGCTTCATGCCTTTATTTAACCTAATTGGCCTTGGGCTAAGTGACATCATTGTTCATAATATATTCATATGCTTCATCTTTCCTTAAATTCTTAAAAATAACACAAAATTGAGAATAAATCGTTCTTATTCATCTCATAATCCTAATTTAGAGGTTGAATTATAAATGTATTATTAATTTAAGTCCATAAGTGTCCATTTTTTTGTATGAAATATTACTGAATTATGACACTTATATCTTTGTCGATCCCTCCCTCCGATCCGCCGCTTCATCTCTTCGCAACATGTTCTCCTCTCTCGCAACTTCCATCTTTCTCTTCTCATGATCTCACAACAATGAACGAACAATTTATTTATTTATTTTTAATTCCACCTCCCTTTATTGTCTTTGGAAAAGCTTTGACAAAGCTCCCTCTAAAGTTTACACGTACTTTGGTTTTGGATTACTGAAAGGTAAATTTAAATTGAAGTTCCAGTTTGGATTGTTGAATGATCTATGTTGGTTTATGGTTGGAGGTTGGTTGAACTTTTTTATGGTTGCTCGTAGTAGTACTTTTGGTGTTCGTCTTCTTCCTACAATTGCGTCCACATTTCCTTCTTTTTAAGCCAAGAAGCAAGAATAATGGATAATTAAGAATTGTCAGAACACCCAAAAAAAATTTGTATCATTCGAGATTCTCCTCCCTCATTGCTAAGACCTCACCCTCTGGAATTCCCATTTTTAATATTTTTATTTAACCCATTTTATTTTAATTGTACAATTAATTAATTATATAAGGTTATCTAATTCATAAATTTATTCTCACTCGCTAGAAGAGTGTCATGTGACCACCGCAATTTTTTTCCCCAAATATGTGTCGGCCTAGCCCACACAAAGTTTTTCCTCATTACTTTTGCATCGGCTTGACCCATGCAAATTGTCTCAGTTATACGTTGGCTTGGCCAATCATATTGCGTTAGTTGTACGTGGACTTAGCCCTCACAAATTGCACCCTCTCATTAGCAAACAAAAAATTCACGTTGCTTTCATGACTTTTTCGTCCACTGTTTGCCCCACACACGACTAGCACTTTATTGTCGATGTAAGTATAGTTTTTTTCTTGTAGTGGATAGAGTATCTTTTTTTCTTTATAATGATTGAAAATTGTACTCACTATCAGTAACTAAATCAGTAATCATTATTTTAAACGAGTGACTAAATTAGTGATCAAATATTCGGTAAAAGAAGTTTCAATTACTAAAACAATAAATTTTATTTAGTTTTTATGTTATTAATGTAAGTTGTTGTTACCATCAAGAAAGATAAAGAGTTTGAGCTTGAGGAAGAGAGGAAAATCCTCACAAAGAAAAGAGAATAGAGGATTTAGAGAGTTTAGGTTCCCACTTTTGACTTGTCAAAGACTTTCTTTTATCGGTAATAAGTAATTAATAATTAAAGTGCAATACTTGGAGTTTTTCAATCCTTTTACAAAAAGAATGTTATCCAAGTCCAAACCCAAAAATTAGGTTACACAAAATATTTGTTAAAATTTAAATCAACTTTAGATGACCCTTACATTTGAGTGCTCATACATCTCATTTCATCAACAAACAATAAAACCCAAAACCTTTATCAAATTATCCAAATTTTGGAAAACAACCTCCTTTATAAAAGCTTCCTACAAATTCAGAAACAAACTTCAATGGTAGTGGCATCGCTACTTTCTCTGCAAAATGTTTCAGCGGTTGTTATTTTATCTCATAATTTTTACCATTTAAAAAAAACGGAATAGAACCTGGTTACATATAAGTGTTTGCGAAAAAGAAACTTTGGGTTGGAATGTAGGAAAAGAAAACCTTGATTAGTGGTTATGCTCTCATGTGATTTTCACGTAGTTGATTTTCTTCCTTCTTTTTGTATGTTTAATAAACTTGTTTTTGTAGTAGTCGACTCTCCATTTTTCTTAATGCTTCCATTTTCTATGATTGTTGTTGCTTTTGGTACTTAGAAAACTTGTTGATACTTCTACAATCGTTAATTTCATGCATACAAGTTTGTTAAGTTTAACTCATTACGACAATTCTCATATCATATTTTATCTTGTGTACTATAATATTGTGGAATTCAAATGTTGTAAGTAATATAACTAATTATAATGTATATATATAATGTATTATTGTCTAAAAATAACATTTTTAAGGAAGCTATTAATTTGTAATCAGTATTTGAAAGGACTAATCATATGTAACTTATTTGTACTTGTTAACTATTTACATTGATAACTTTCTATAACTAAACAATATTTTGTCTAAACTTATAAGAGGTTCATGCATACTATTTTATGATTTTCGCAAGTGATTTTGGTGGTCACTAAAAGAGGTTTTTTTTAGTTGATATAGAACATATGGTGTCATGGATTTTAGGGAAAGAAAACAATGTACACATTCATCTACTTACAATCATGTTCCTTATTTGGATCAAGTATATACACGTCATTTGCATTCGATGTTATAGTTTGGGTACCTAACATTTATCTAATTTTTATTTACAAACTTGATCATATTTTTAAAAACTTGTATATTTTTTTTACTTGTTTCGAGTTGGATCTCAAGATCATATTGGAGAGGAACTTGAATCATAATTGATTGAAGAAATGTAGAAAATATTGAGAAAATTAGTTTTGTTAGTTTCTAACTCTAATTAATTTCAATGATTGGAACTTGTATTTTAGTATACATTAGAGTATTTAACTTCATCATTTGAATATAAATATTTTATACATTCTGTTTAGTTAAAAGGATTAGATTTTAAAGTTATGTTATGTGATATAAATGTATAACAAGATTTAAAAATATTATAGGAATTGTATAAGTTAATAACCAAAATTTAAAAAATATTATACATGTGGTATAAATGTACAAGTACATTTTAAACCAATTTGAAAATGTTGTCTAACACATAATTTTATAAATTAAGATGTATGTTCGCAATACATAAAATGTTGTCTGATATTTAATATTTTGCCACATTAGAATAGTGTTGTCTAAAAGATAGACAACATGTAAAGAAGTGTTGTCTTTATAACATTTTACAAAATGTTGTCTAAATAATGGACAACACTTAAAATATGTTTCCTAATATTGAATTATTTTACCTCATCCAGAAGGTGATGTCTAAAAGATAGACAACATGTAAAGAAGTGTTGTCTTCACAAAATGTTGTCTAAATAATGGGAAAACACTTAAAATGTGTTGTGTAAACATTATGAATAAAAATGTTGCCTAAATTTTTCCTTAAATTATTTGCCTAATGTACCAAAAACTTGGTTACACTTCAACCGGTACAAGTTAGGTCCACCCACTTTGATGACCAACCACTTATTTGAAGTTCACCCACAATGTAAATTTAATTATTTCATATTTCTTTTCATGTACCAGTTGTTGTATTAATTTTAATTGTTTTCATTATTTTTCACAAGTACTTTCAATTGATTGTTAACTCTAATCATTATGTTAAATGGGACAAAAATAAATTCTTAATCCTGTAATTGTTTCATCTCTAGTTTTCAAACATTCTTTAGTCCTACTTTGAGTTATCAACCATTCTTTGTTCCTACTTTGACATATTTTTCTTAAACAATCTTACTTTCTAATTTTTTCATGACATATCTATGATACATTTTACCTCACTATTGCTTGTGTTGCTAACTCTTTAAAATATTTTCTTTAGAAATGAAATTGTAAACTACACAATTTTACAATTGATTTGTTAGTGTTGTATTTGAACTTGAAATTACAATTCATATTAGGTTTGAATATGGAAATTAGAATTGAAATTGATATTGGATTTGGATATGAAATTACAATTTACGTTGGGATTTGAATGATATTGGGTTTGGAGTTGTAATTGATATAGGTAGGTTTGAATGATATTAGTGTCAATTTTTTTTATTTGTTTCGTGTTTAGTTTACACTAAAATTATTTCTTGTGATAAAATTAAATAAATTTATAAACCAAAGAAGTAATTTAGTCTTTATAATATTTAAACCAATTTCGTTTTGTGTAGTTATCTATGAAAAAGTAAATTTAGTCTAAAAAAATGTTAAAAAACTAAATTTGTACTCATTTAGTTTAATAATTTTTTAAAAATTTCTAGTGATATCATGCCACTAATATATTTAATTATACTTGTGACCAATAATGTGACAAAAGGTATACTAAACTTTAACGGAATAAAACATTTTCTTTTACAATAACATTATGTATTTTAAAAAATAGGAAAATGTAAAATTATTTTGGTTTCAAATATTTAAGTCGCTATATATCGAATACTTCTTTCTAGAATTTTATTAATAATATTGGATTTCTAAATTAATAAAAAATAAAATAATAAAAAATATTTTAGAAATGTTCGAAAGCTTTTGTATAAAGAGCCATCATCAGTTAAAAGTTAAGACTGCTACCCATGAACCAACAAAAATATACATCCATCACAACTACCACCAATGTATATGAGCAAAATTTGTTTTATTAATTATTTTTTTATTGATAAAAAAATATAAGATAACATGTTTCCAACAAAATAGATTATTTCAGGCATAACTACATCTAAAAATAGAGGACTTCATTAGATGAAAAACTTCTCACAAGCCTTTCCCTTCCCTAGGTAGATCACGTGAAAAACGCATTTCACCAAAATGGTGTAGTTTTTTTGTTTTATATTTATGTAATTGAGCAAATGCAGAAAAATTACACTAAGTAATTCTTGGTCAAAGTTGCTAATGATGTAGGTAACATCAATTAAATTTATTAATCTACCCACTTTTTATTTTTTAATTAAAGTTTCTAACTGGATTGACAACTTCAATTTAAATAAAATTTGACATTGGATTGACAATTTCTCTCGATTAAAGTTGTCAATTCGGTTGTCAAGTTCAGTTGATTTTTTTTTTCAAAAGAAATGCAATTAATATTTTTGAAAATAAAAATATATAGTTAAAAATTTTATTTTAATTATAATATCAAGCAAGGTTTTTCTTCCTCAAAACACATGTCAAACATACACTTTGCTGAGAACTTTATGTTCACATGGCTACATAGATTCCTTTTGGGTACAATAATGACAATGTCATAGAGATTCTTTTGACAATGAAGTTTCAATTCAAACTTATGTTAATTGGTTGGGTGAATTTAAACTTTCAGGAATTCTATTTAATAGAGTCCTATCTCCTATCCAATTCTCAAGTTCAATCGTTTCAACAACAATCTTTTCGTTCGCCAGGTGTTCAACCAACCCAGTTGTTCGGATATAGGGATCAACATCAAATGTCATTCCAATCGTCATTCCATCAACCACCTTTCATGTGGCACAGTTTCGGATAGATGACAACTTTTCCTACATCTCTATTTTATAATCATGTATAAATTGTACTTATTTATCATTTTATAAATATTTTTTAAACGCTACCCTATTTATTTATAACTATATCAACTATAAATGCTACTTCACGAAAATAATTTCAATTTCTTAAAAACAACAAAAGTATTTTTTAATTTTAACATTATTTAAAAAATACTAAATATTTTACATTTATTACACAACCTATTTTTAATCCAACTTAATTTTGGGTAACTTTGTTTCTTGTGAAAACAAAATTCAGTTTTAATTTTTTTTTAGTTTTAATTTAAAAAATTATTATTATATAAATTTTTAATTTAAAAAAATCAATTATTTTAAAAAAAATCAACTGAACTTGTCAACCGAATTGACAACTTTTATTGAGAGAAATTATTAATCCAATGTCCAATTTTATTTAAACTAAAGTTGTTAATCCCGTTAGAAACTTTAATTAAAAAATAAGAAGTGGGTAATTTAATAAATTTAACTGATGTTGTTTACACCATTGGCAACTTTGACAAAAAAATATTCATTTCTGTAATTTTTTCTACATTTGCCCATTTACGTAAATATGAAAAAAAACTGACCGTTTTTGTGAAATATCCTCAAAATGACAATTTATTTTTTATTATGCAGCTTAGATGAGTGTTGCTTGTAATGTTAGGAGTTGAATGTTCTTAATGATTTTATATATGGAATGAGGTATCCTTTAAATATTTTTATCATTTATTTATTTTTACTGATAAAAAAAAATATCATTGCTGGTAATTAGAAGAAGATATATTATATTTTATGTATATCCAAACTTTCAATTGTGTCATGCAGATTTTGTTTTCAATATCTGCATAACATTTTTCTTACTTGGTTTTGTTTCTGGTTTAGCTTAAAATAAGAAAACTACAAAAAAATATTCAAAGAAGAGTTGTGTAAAATAGATTGGATTCTCATCCAACCATTACACAAGTTCTAGATTATAAATGTAACAAGTTCTAGATTATAAATGTAACATTACATGTAAAAAAGAGATGTTCAACAATTTTGTACTATTTTAGACATAAAGCGTATAATTTTTTTACTATAAAAAAAGAATAAATAAATAAAAGGTATTTTAGAGATACTCAACCCTTATACAAGATCATATCTAACCTCCTTACTCTAACATACAAATCTAAACCTAGCATGTGATACAATACGTAAATATAAACCATTAAAACACCTATTAAAACCCCTCTACTCATCAAAACAAATCACCTAGTAATTTTTGACATACCTCATACAAACTAGTGGCTCAAGACACCAATCAAAATATGAAAACCTTACCCATTAGACTTTGTTCATTACCATGACTCCTTCAGCTGCACCATTGTGAAAATTTCTATATTTTAAAGATCGTATAATTCTTATGTTTCCACAGTTCACCTACAACTGCTATCCACACACTACTCCAAATCTGGTTAACACTTTCATTTACGCCTTTCATCTTAAAATTTAAAAAATGTTTTTTTGGCTCTCAATGATCCGTCGATGTCAATCTCATCCATTCGTATCACTTAGACCACACAAGCTAGGAAACTCTACACGTGCAAAAAAGATGAGACGTAGTTTCCTCTTCCTCTTCACACATACTACAAATATTACTCACCAAGCAAATGCCCCTTCTTACCAAATATAGATGTTACCTATTATGCTTTAAAGTGCATAATAGAGTGTCTAACTTTACTTCCCATCTAATTAGGCTTGTCCTCGTAGTCCAATTTCCTAGGATAACCCTCCAAGTCTTAATTAATGGAATATTGTTGAAGTTACTTTAGCTCTTCAGTTTATTTCTTCAAACATAAAAAGTTACAATATTACGTTGAAGCCTAACCTATATTTCTATTCTAAAGTTACTGAGAATAGTTCATAATCGAATTATAAACCCTAATTTATATTTTTATTCTAAAATTACGTTCAACTTTTTTTATCAGCAATAAATAAATAAAATAAAATGAGACACTTTAAGGGTGTTCTAATCCTTATACATAGAATTCCAAACCAAGATTCTTAGCACCCAACCAACTGGGGATCCAACAAACATCACAACACATTAGTCATATTAATATACCAGATCAAGATACAAGAGCACAACAAAATACAGTTACATCAACTCTCCAAAGGAATCACATTCTCAAAACAAGACACAAAAGACCAACAACTAAAGAAGATATTTGCCAACAAACAGAAATAAACCAAACCCAAGTATCAAAACCATCAAACCGACCCTGCAAGGAGAATATAGAAGCCAAAAAAAACCCTACACAAAACACACCACGACTTCGAAATGTGGACAAAGCGTTAAACATAAATCATCCCAACTTACTATTCTCGGTCAAAATCTCAAACCAAAATGATAAGTATGAAAGTGTTTTCTACACGTTTTCCAGATCATGGGTGACCCTTTTTTCTACATCATTTTAACTTTTATGCAGTGAAAAAAGTTGAAATTATTGCCATCTCATGGAAATTACGAGTGAGATTAGCGTTGAAAAACAAAGGGTTTGATGAGTTATCTGTCGATTAATTTGTGTTCTCATCGTAGTTATCGCTTCAAACGTGCAAAATTGTTCCCAAAAATAAGACATGCAACTCTAATAATGAGATAAATTTCAAAATGTAAAATAAAAAACTAAAATTCTATACAGTTACTTTTCAAATCTTTCACTTCTTTAAGCATTCCAATAGACATTGTAAATCGATTGATGTGATCTAAAAGTTAAACTCCTGTTCAACTTGGTTTGAATTTGATCTATGGTTCAAACTAAAACTAATCTGTTTACATTTCTTAATCTATGTTTATATAATATATTTTTAAATAAAACCAATAATAGATAAATGTTTTCCAGGCTAATTATTTCATACTTTGACCTTATATATTCTTTTTAGGCAATAGGTTTTTTAGGCTCACTTTATCAAGTTAACAGATTATTTTAACTTAATTTAAAAAACAGAATTTTAATATAATTTAAAATTTTGGAAAGTGAGGGTATTTTAAAAATTAGTTAAAAAAATGAAATTAATTTTTTTTATATTTAATTATTTGATATATTAATTTTAACACGTACTTTTTTTATAAAAGCTTTCATGTTAGATATCACTATGCAATTTGACATCTTAACTAGGTTGTCACCTCAAATAACAACAATCATTTGTCATCACATAAAAAAAAGTATTAATATATATATATATATATATGGAGACTAGACCAAAATTCATATGTCAACAACATAAAAAATTCTAAGAACAAACGAAAACCTATTATAACAATGAAATGATATTCTCTGTGAATAAATCTTAAATTAATAACTTATCACAATATACGTATTTCTTTTTACGAAAAATTCTAGCACATATATTTTAATAATATAAATTTTTTATTTATTAAAAATTATAATTACAATTTTTAAAAATAGGTCAGATCAACCTAAGTTCTTTCAGGTTTCAATTAAATAGGTAACATTATCATCCACTTTAATTTAGGCCATTATTTTTAACCTGATTCCATTCATAAATGTATTTATTAACTCATCAACTACTTCATTTGAAACTACATTAATTGTTCAACAATCCTCTACCCTCAATAAACCATCTAGGAAAACACTTCGATCCTCCTAACCTTGAAGGTTCCAAACATAATTAACAAGAGTTTTGAAGAAAGATATAGAATTTGTATCGATATCTGCAAAATACAATAATAAGACACAAGGATTTGAATAGCAGCTGCTATGTATTGTTCTATATTAACATCCAAGCTTTATACTTTGATAATTTGTACTGCAGTTTCGTCTATCAATTTGAATTACACTTCATTCTTAAAATTCTTGTGGTCATATTAACCCTGTGATGTGATCTGCATTAAACGTTGATCCTAAGGAAGTGAAAAAAAACTTTTCCCTGAACTTTCAAATACTAATATATTAGTTTAGTTAAATACACTAATTCAAAGTAGATCAAGATAAGTAAAGAAATAACTTTAATATATATATATATATATATATATATATATTATAATAACATAAATACTTACTTCTTTTATCTTTTTATCAATATGTCACTTATGTTCCTTATAATTTAAAAATACATTTACCTTTCTTATATGTTTAATAAACAATATATATTCACCTCCCTTACTTTATTTATAAAGAATAAAAATTTAACTATTTTGTCTGTAAACTATTTTTTAACTTTTATATTTTAAAACATTTGTTTCATATTTTTCATAATTTTTATTTAAATTTTAGTCAATATATATATATATATATATTTATTTATTTGTATCACTACAAAAAATCGTGTAAAAAGTGACCGTTTTAATATGGCGGTTATTAATAACCACCACAAATTACAGTATAATACGTCATTTGATTAACTGTCACAATTATCTTTCAAAATACGTCATTTTCAACTGTCATAATTATCCTTTAGAATAA
>Ga0123342_1003376_pt1 | contig 25644 bp, 19 predicted proteins | sample Turbeawhitnodule_FD_89960 | JGI IMG/M metagenome (GOLD analysis project Ga0123342, IMG submission 89960) | Root nodule microbial communities of legume samples collected from Mexico - Turtle bean Mexico white nodule | ecosystem: Host-associated > Plants > Roots > Nodule | place: Mexico: Nepantla...
CCAGTGGTTAGGTTGATACTCTGTACTTGGTCCTGAGTTCAAATCCTAACTCCAAATAAAATAATAATATTATTTTATTTTAATATTCTAATCTTGTTGTGCGTGGCCCTTGGGCTTGGATGTCTGCATCATCAAGCAGCAAATTGAAACTTGGGGATTGAGTGCGCCTACCCATAATGATGAGCAAGCCCAACCCATGACCTCAGTACCCACCATACCTCAGAGAATTACTAGGAGCATAGCCCAGACTCTGGGTGTTGAGTATCAATTGATCTCTCTTTTTGTAATTTTCGTAGAGTAGGTTTATATAGCATAAATAGGAGGTGAAGACATAAGAATGGGCATATGAGATGTCCATTAGGGTAGGAAGGAAACCCCACCTCTAGAATATGTTGAATGGTGCGGCATTGACCAATGTGAACACCCTAGCCGCACCATATTTTGCTTCTTCCCCTTCTACCCTTCTAATGATCAATTCTAAAATTAACTTACATCATTTTTTGTTGTAAACATCACCTATTTCCAAATCATTTCTATCCCTACCCCGTTTCTAGGCTTGATCGCTTGGATCTTTCTACATTAGGCTTGCAAGTCTTTCACTTATCCTTTTTTTAAGTATTTCTTAGTTTTTTAATTTAATTCCGTTTCTACATGTTTTACTTTTTTTAAAAATTTACATTTTATTAAATATATTATTTTTTAAAAACAATTTTTTAATTTAATTAGAAAACAACATCTAACTATAATTATAATAATATGGACTCTACGATTTTTTATATCCAAACAATCATATTTTAGTACAATATACAATTTACCTTTTATTTTACGTGAATTACAATTAATTATATCTATAATGAAGAATTGAAATTAGTAATAGCAAGGATTGATTCAAAATATTATTATAAGAAATTCAATAGCTTAATAATACAAGCTATCAAAAAACTTAATCATTTGAATTGTTAATAATAAAAATAGTAATAGTCAAAAAATAGAATAAACGTTATATTAGGAATTTTGATAAGAATCCTTGAGTGTATCACATTACAACAACGTAACATGTTTATTAATATATTTCAGAATATAATTAAAATGATGAAAGAAACTAATAATTTTGTATGAACTAAAAAAAACTATGAACAAAACAAACAATATGAAAGAACGTTAAAATAATATATTAAGATAACGAAAGAAACTAATAATTTTGTATGAACTAAAAAAACAATGAACAAAACAAACAATATGAAAGAACGTTAAAATAATATATTAAGATAACGATGATTTTTTTTTTTAAATTATCAACATCAATTATCTTTGAGTTTATTATGTTCAATTTTTGGTTGGTAATATTTAAAAAAAAAATTTAAAAACTTGTTTTATTTTTTAGATTTACATTTCTAATTATGATACATGTTTATAATGTAGGTTTCTGATTAAGGAAGTGTGCAAACAAATTGTGGACATCAAGAGGAACATATGTGATTGTTGAAGAATATAGTATAATATAAAAATGATTTTTGTCTTGTGCTTTGTGAACAATATGATATGTTTTCATTTGTAATATTTCATAGTACTATTTATCTTATACTGCTTTCTCATAGTTTTTTTAACTCATACATATTAGAGTTTGAATTTCAATGTGTTTACTTGATATATTTTAGTATATTTTGTCAATTGATGAATATTATATCCATTTATTTGTTTTATTTATTGAAAAAGTACTTTAGTAAACATAGATAAATAAATACAATAAATGTAAATAATTGTGGTTGAAAAAACATATGAATGCTTAAATGATAAATGAATAACAAAACAAATGTTTATAATTCTTAAACCTATGGTATTTTACGGAGATTTTGATATTTTAGGGGATTCTGAAACCTATGATATTTTACGAGGGTTTTGAAACCTATAGTATTTTATAGATGTTTTGAAACTCATGATATTTTATAGAGGTCCAACAACCCATAATATTTTACAGAGGTTTTGAAACCTATAAAATTGTACGGAGATTCTTAAACTCATGATATTTAACGGGGTTTTGAAAAAAAAATTCTAAGATTTAAGAAAACCTTAGAGAACACGTTTCACGGAAATGGTTTAGTAAAGAAACTACAACCCTACTTAATAGAGGTTTTAATCCTTAGTAATGTAAAAATAAACCACATTAAAATATTTTTTCTTATAGGAATTCATTAAATTTTTTATTCACATAACCTAATGTCTTTAGTGTTCAGTTTAAATAAACCATTAACAAATTGGTTAAGTATTCGTTTAAATAAATCATGAAAACCAGTTAGAGAAAAGGAAATTTGATAAAAAAAAAAAATTACAACAGGTCAAACTAAGTATACACTACAAGAAAATCACGAAATAGAAATAATTTGTATAGACCAAAATAATTAGTTACAATAGTAACTAAATTAGAGACAATTTTAGAAACTAAATAAAAAATTGGTTTCTAAATTAGTTTCTATTATTGTTAAATAGTTTCTAAATTGGTATCTAATTAGCCACCAAAGTTTTAACTACCAATTATTTAGTTTTTAAATTTGGTCTCTAAAACCCTGGTTGCTAATTAGATACCAATTTAGAACCTATTTAACAATAATAGAAACTAATTTAGAAACCAATTTTTTTTAGTTTATAAAATGATGTCTAATTTAGTTACTATTGCAACTAATTATTTTGGTCTCTAAAAATTGGTTTTTATTTCATGATTTTCTTGTAGTGATATAACACTATTATTCTTTTTTCTTTAAAAATAAAAAGTATTCTAAAATATCTGTTATTCTTTTTCTAAATATAAACTTGTTATTGTAAGTGAATTATCATCTTCTACTGAAAGTTAGACTTTAGGTATTATAATATAATATTTGATTTGAATTTTTTTATGTACATTTAAAAAAAAAAATTATGTTATATTGTTAGTTGTTAGCGTTATATACAAAGTTATAATATCATATAATAACCATTATTATTACTATTATTAGTATTAGTATTAATTAACTAAATTTTACTAATAAACTCACACTCTGAAAAAAACTATTATTAAATTGTGAAACAATTTATTAATTTACAAATTCAATGGTAAATCCAATCTTAAAAATATTAGTTTATATTATGCATGGGAAGAGTAAATATTACCAAATGTCATATACGCATGATCAATCAATTCCTTAATTTTCAATCAATCACTTTCTCACAGACATTCATGTTTTCTGCTGTTGCCTAATGATAATTTAGTTGATAAGGGAGAATCTACATTACGTGGAATGATAGATAAAGAAAAGGAAAATGCAAGGATTAAATTAAGTAGAAGAAAAACGAGAAAAAAAAACACACACACACAATCAGTTTTTTATTTGGAATTATTTTTATTAATTTTGATGTATATTTATACCTATTTTGCTTTGCGTAATGGTCAATCTATTCTAACATTATTGGCAAACTCTAATTTGTTAATTATGAAGCTAAATAATGGAATACCTTCTAAGAGTTTCTTACGTGAGGAAGATATTGAACACCATCACGCCATGTTTTTCTTTTTCAAGGATGAACAAAAGTTGTGTTTGAAAAAATGAACCTATTTATGACTCTCATTCTATTTTATTTGAGAATTTGTATGAAATTTAGCTTATAGATAAAGCTGTAGATTAAGGTGGTTCCATAACTTAATTATTTGTATATCATGTTTGGTACCAAGACTAAATAACATTCATCATTGTGCTAATTATTATTTCTAATGAATGCAATTGTTTTGTTTTCTGATGATGTAGGGAAGCTTGTCAGAAGTTGGGAATGATGGTAATTAATTATATGTTTCTATTGAAACTTGTCATACTAATATCTATCAATCTATAGTGAGTAGGTGGACAAAAACTTCATTATATCTAATCTACTTGTTCAATTTATTACAAATACAAATAATTAGATTAAAATTAAATTTATATTACATTTTAAAAAAACCAGTTTGCTTTTTTATATATCTAAATCTAAATAATTGAATTAGAAATTAAATTTCTAATTTTTAAAATAAATAGTTTTAATGTTTATAAATCGGTTGATACCGTTTTTTAAAACTAGTACTTTTTAAAATTTAAATAATAAATAAATATTGAAAATATTACACAGTAATATGTGAAAAAATAAAGAAAAAAATTTAACGGACTCTAAACTCTATTTAACATAATAATAGATAATATGATAAAAAATATTTAATATGAAATTTACATATATAAATGAATATATTTGTTTAAATAAATATTAATAATATGTGTGTGTATATTTTACATAATTTCATATGTATTATGTCTTTAGTTTAATCCAAATATTAGAAAATGAATAAAAAATGAAATATTTTATGTCCATTTCAGTTTCAGTTTTTATATATCATTTTAAAAAAACTACGCAAAAGTTGTTGGGTCAACCTAACTAAATATCTTGATATTTTAAATATATATATATATATATATATATTATTTTTATATTTATTTATACATTTTGGTCCTAAAATATCATCATTGATATATCTTAATTTTCAAGACTAAATTTTTAAATACTACGCTATTTGTTCTTTTATTAGAAGTAATGTGTACTCACATGGAGGATACGTCTATCAAACATTAAACACTGTATACTTTACCTAAAATATGTATCAAACATAAAAAAAACGAGTTTATTTTTAGATTACTAATAAATGATACATTTTACGAAATATAAAAAAATCAACATTTTTATTTTAAAAAGTATATATTAATGTTAAATTATTTTAGATCTAAAATCAATTTAAAAAATACCAATTTTAAAATTAATATGAAGCCCATTTATATTAAAACTATTAACTTGAATTTAAAATCAAATCAAACTATTTAGATTTAAAAGTATAAATATCTAAAAGATATATGAATTTAAAAAATTTAATACAATGATTTAGATATAAATTGAATTTAGATTAAAGTTTTAAAAAGTTAATCCATGTGTCAAGTGTGAAATCCAAGCCAACTTCTAATATTAACTTTTTAATACATACATATAATACTTTATAATTCTATAAAAAAATTTAGGTTTGATATTATTATGCAACTTCACATTATTAATAACAGCATTTAATCATCAATTAAAATATTAATAGGTTGATAACTTTTTTTATACCAAAATTGTTGTAATTTTATTTTTAACCTAAAATATCTTCTAATCAAAAGTCAAACACCAACCCCAACACCCAAAAATATTAACGAGTTGATGACACCACCTAAATAAATAATACTCTTTCATAGACATGAACATGATAGTTAAATATTACAGACACTTTGTTTAATGGAAACTAAAACTACCCTTAAAAGAAAAAAAAGTCATACTCAGACTTGCCAAGACAGGATGATAAAACATTTCCAAAGTATTTAATACAAAAATTAATAATTGAACCAAAATTGTGATTTTTTTTAAATATAAGAATTAAAATCACGAAAAAACAAATAGAAATATCAAAATGAATCTAAAATGGACAAAAAAAATTGTAATACAATTTAACATTTATCAGACGTTTTGTTTTAACAGTATGTAATGGAGAAGTCAACAATTCAGATGATCTTGGATTAAGCATACACTAACCTTAGCCAAATTTATTGATTGAAGTCACAGCAATCAGCAACAGCAACAGCAACCCAGAAATTAAGAGCAGCCAACCATATATTGGATAAATCTCCTTTTCTGCTGAAAATCATGAATGAATTGTGAAAAGAAAACATAAGGGTGGTTACAACATGCTTGGTGTTGAGCCAATCAGACCAAGACACATTGCTTTCATTAACTAAGGTTTTTTGTTTTAATATTATATTTGTGTATGAGTGAATGGCTCCATAGACTAAGGTTGAGGGTAATATTACATTGCTTTTAACAGCCTCACAGAAATATGGGAGATTTGCGGTTGCTTTGGCATGTACCAAAAGCAACATTGTACCTTTTTCTCTATCTGTCATCATCATCTACTGAGAACTTTGTATCCACTATCACTCCACGTTGTCATTTCCTTCCTCGTTTCATTTTGCTGTTATATTTAAATAGTCTCATTCTAGTTACATGACATGACACACACCTAGATTACGTAACAGACACCAATGATACAACTGCAGCAATGATTCTATTTCTACCTCTCCTCGAACTCCATCTGGGTTTTCTTTTCTGATATATACATATTTTTAATCTTAATAACTCTGAACTAGTTATCCATTTTATCTGTGTCCGTTTGCCTTTTCATTTCATCTTTTTGCCTGTCACTATATGGTAATCATATAGTACTTTTAGCCAGAGGTTGGGACTTAACAATGTCTTCTTCCAGTTATACTAGAAGCAGTAGTACCTTTTTTTATCTGTTTCTTGCAGTGTTTGTTGCAAAATCTAGCTTCTGCTTCTCTGCCAAGGTATGGCTTATTTCAAGGATTTTGGTTTAGAGTGTGGTGAGAACAAATTATGGAATCTAGATTCGCTGGCACTGTCAGGTTTATGTGGTGTACATGGGAAGCAAAACTGGAGAAGACCCAGATGATATTCTGAAGCAGAATCATCAAATGCTTGCAGCTGTTCACAGAGGAAGGTCAGAGCTCAGAATTAATGTCATCTTTCTTTTGGAAAATTCAACCCTTTTTCCATATTTCTTATATGCGGTTTTTCTTTTTTTCCTTGTTGGAATATATTTAACAGTGTTGAACAAGCCAGGGCTTCCCATGTTTATAGCTATAGACATGGTTTCAGAGGTTTCGCAGCCAAGTTGACTAATGAACAGGCTCACCAAATTTCAAGTCAGTAAAATCCCCCCCAATTTTTTTCTCCTTTTCTTTGCAGATAAACAAATACAACAATGCTCATTCACTCCTTCAACTTTAATATTTATAGAATATTGTAATTTTTGTGTGTTGAAATTTCATCAGAGATGCCGGGAGTGGTATCTGTTTTTCCCAACACTAAAAGAAAGCTGCACACAACTCATTCATGGGACTTCATGGGACTTCTGAACAACGAATCAATGGAGATTCATGGGTACTCCACAAAAAACCAAGAGAATGTCATCATTGGTTTCATCGATACGGGTGAGCAGCCGTACTCTTACAGTAAGCTGAAGCCTTTATGATAACTTTCATAGCAATCTCTTCACCCATACGTACAACATGCACCTTTTCTTCAAAGTCCCGTGAAGACATTTATTAGCCGCTTCATAAGGACTTGCAAACTTTATTTTATTTCTCTAGTTGCAGAAACTGTGTATCTTTATCCCACTACATTTAGGAATAGCAGCTATTGGAAAATATGATTGAAAATATTGGATTTCACATGGCATCATTGTGGTAGTCACATTCTTGCTTATGAAAACTCCTTTAATTAAATAAACCATCTCTGAATAGTTAAAATTGATCCTGAACATGCTTTATCATTTCCTGTATCACTGCTTATGCAAACTAAAATTACTTAAAAATGAAAATATTGCACTGAAAAATTGTTTACTCAATAATTCTTGGAATTTGTTTTGTTAATAGTGTATTTTATTCATAATCATTAGCCCCAATTCAACAGGAATTTGGCCTGAATCCCCGAGCTTTAGAGACACCGACATGCAGCCAGTGCCCCAGGGATGGAAGGGTCATTGTCAATTAGGAGAAGCATTCAATGCTTCATCATGCAACAGGTTTCTGGTTGAATCATGTCCTCATGCTTTTTTAAGTTTGACTTCATAGGCGTTAGTTCCCAGCTGTGTCATCTTCATTGGTTAATCATTTATGGTACAGGAAAGTGATAGGAGCAAGATACTATATGAGTGGACATGAAGCAGAAGAAGGGTCAGATGGAAAAATCTCTTTCAGATCTGCCAGAGATAGCTCAGGTCATGGTAGCCACACAGCTTCCACAGCAGCAGGTCGCTACGTGACAAACATCAGTTACAAGGGGCTAGCAAGAGGAGGAGCAAGGGGAGGTGCCCCTATGGCTAGGATTGCAGTGTACAAAGTGTGTTGGAACTCAGGTTGCTATGATGTGGACTTGTTAGCTGCCTTTGATGATGCCATACGAGATGGTGTGCACATCATATCTTTGTCTCTGGGTCCTGAATCCCCCCAAGGTGACTATTTCAGTGATGCCGTATCTGTGGGGTCATTCCATGCTGCAAGACATGGAGTGTTGGTCGTAGCATCAGTCGGGAATGAAGGAAATCCTGGTTCTGCAACGAACCTTGCACCATGGATCATCACAGTTGGTGCTAGCTCAACAGATAGGGATTTTACCTCTGATATCACACTAGGAAATAGTGTTAACATCACGGTAAAGCTTAATCACTTTGTGTTTTGGTGTATATTTTGTTCACTTGGTGGACTCTATTTAGTTCTCTATTATGGAATCAGGGTGAGAGTCTCAGTCTCTTGGGAATGAATGCCTCAACAAGATTGATGGATGCATCTCAAGCCTTTGCCGGATACTTTACTCCTTATCAATCCAGGTGAAGCACAAGGTACTCAAAAGTGAGAAGAAGCCTAATGTCAACGTAAAGGATGGTTTTAAGTTAATGTTGTCCTCTTTTCTGCATTTCTGCAGTTACTGTGTAGATAGTTCTTTAAACAAGACCAAGGCCACGGGGAAGGTTCTTGTGTGTCGACATGCAGAGTATTCATCGGAGTCAAAGTTGGAAAAGAGTAGGATTGTGAAAGAAGCAGGTGCTGTTGGGATGATACTCATTGATGAGGCAAATCAAGGTGTTGCCACCTCATTTGTAATACCTTCAGCTGTTGTTGGAACGAAAACTGGAGAACGGATTCTATCTTATATCAATAACACACGGTTTGTAGTTTTATATTTGATAGAAATAGAATACACAATTTTTATGTTCTGCTTCTATTCTTCCATTCTCTAACTCAGCATCATATTATGGTGAACAGCATGCCTTTGTCAAGGATTTCCAGAGCAAAGACAGTACTAGGAATTCAGCCCGCGCCCCGTGTAGCAGCATTTTCTTCTAAAGGCCCAAATGCATTAACCCCAGAAATTTTGAAGGTGATATTGGTTTTATTTGGACGTATTTTTCCACAAGCACATATAGCAGAAGAAATAGACGTAAAATGAATCAATCTTTTTCTTGAGTTAAAACCAAGTTCAGTACTTTTAAGGTTAGGAAAAGTTAAATCAGACATCATTTAGAAAACATAAATTTACTTATGAAAGATGTTCGTTTTTTACTTATGAAAGATGTTCGATTCAATTTACTATTGCTCGATATATTTGTCACTTGATTCATTAAATGACTTTTTAATTTTAACTTAACTCTGAATGATTTCTTGTTGTATTGTAGCCGGATGTTACAGCTCCTGGATTAAACATCCTGGCAGCATGGTCTCCAGCCGCAGCTGGAATAAAGTTCAATATTTTATCAGGAACTTCTATGTCTTGTCCTCATGTAACTGGAATTGCAACTTTGGTCAAAGCTGTGCATCCTACATGGTCTCCTTCTGCTATAAAATCTGCGATCATGACAACTGGTATTACATTAGTATTATCTGGTTTTCACATCTGTCTTGTGTTTTCTTTTCACTTTTACAAAAACTAGTAGTTATAAGCTTCCACATTCAAATGTGACTTCTTTTTTCACAAAGAATTTCCACACATGCCTTACCAATATATTACCAAATGCAGTTTGTGTGAGATTTTTCTTAACAGACATTAAAAGAAAACTTCTTATTACATTCAATGTTATTTCACATAATGGCTAAATATAGATACCGAGCATAACCACTCCAAACTAATATTTCAGTTCATTTTGCAGCAACAGTTCTGGATAAGCACCACCAACCCATTAGAGCGGATCCTGACAAAAGAAGGGCTAATGCATTTGATTATGGTTCAGGCTTTGTGAATCCTACCAAAGTTTTGGATCCAGGTCTTGTCTATGATTCACATCCAAATGATTTCGTTGCGTTCCTATGTTCACTTGGTTATGATGAGAGATCACTACGCCTTGTCACAAGAGACAACAGCACATGTGATAGGGCATTCAAAACACCATCGGACCTCAATTATCCATCTATTGCAGTCCCCAATCTAGAAGACATTTTTTCAGTAACCCGAGTTGTGACGAATGTTGGAAAAGCAAGAAGTATATATAGATCTGTAGTGTTGTCTCCTGCCGGAGTTAATGTTACTGTTGTGCCAAATCGATTAGTTTTCACAAGGGTAGGACAGAAAATCAAGTTCAATGTAACTTTTAAAGTGGCTGCCCCCTCAAAAGGCTATGCATTTGGGTTCTTGTCATGGAAAAACAGAATATCACAGGTCACGAGTCCTTTAGTTGTCAGGGTTGCACCAGCAAGTCTTGGGTTGGTTAGATAACAGTGCTTGTAATTATGTATATAAGCTTAGGAGCTTTACAGTCACTACCAATCTTAGTCAAATGCAAATGCAATCAAAATTATCACTTCTAAACTTTTCTTGTAGGTATATGCTTGAAGCAGCCGACAATAAAAACACAGAATTGAATAGATGATATCTTAATGCCCTGATCATACTCTCAGATTCATTATCATTATTTGTCAAGTTATCATTTCTCATTACTACGAGATTAAGAGCACTTGCCACGCAAAAGTTTGGTGCTCTTCTTTTATTCAACTGATTTATCCCACTGAAAGAGGATGTTAAGAAAGTATGATCTTTGTTTTTATATTTTATTTCTAAATAAGAAGATATAAGTGAATAATTAAATACTTATTACATAATTAAAATTAAACTATTATTTTAAAGGCAAGTTAACACATTTACAAGGTTGTACTCTTCCAATGTGAAGTGAAGGAAAACAAAAAGATGTAAAAACATAAACCATTTTATTTAAAAAACATATAAAATTAAAATTATAATAAATATTAAAATTTAACTCATTAAAAATAAAATAATAATAATAATGTGATAGAAAGTACATATTCACTGACATGGTAGTGCATGTCTTTCTCCTGTTAGATATGTTGAAGTCACCCTTACTTTTGACAGTATATTTGTTTATTAGTCTATTTAGACATTTATTTTTCAAAGAAAATTTAAGAGAATATCATAATTCATAAGAAATCACAGGATTTTCATGCCACTATATAGAGTGATCCAGAAATATATAAACAATCCCATATATACAGTGAACCAGACATACATAAACAATTTACTAAGATTAAAAGATAAAATTATTAAAGTATTCTAATGCGATTTAGACAAACTTTATAATATGGTATTCATCCATAGAAACTCTAGAACTAGACAAAAGGAGCCAACACTTTTTTCTTAGCATCACACAGCAACATAGCATACATCTAAGACTGGATAGATGGATCAACAAGACCTTCCATCACAACAAGCTGATCCAGCAAAGCAATCTTTTCATCTTCAAGAGATTTTACTTCATCTTCAACCTCTCTTAACTCTTCCCCTAATGCAAAGCTCTCATCCTCAAGTAGTAAATACTTCCGCCTCAATGTGCGATACTCATTTCCACCTGCAGAGGAGTCAGGCAATGAATCTGAATTAGAACCTTCTTGTCTCTGAAAAGTTGGAGAAACTTCAGTTATCAATGGTCTCTTGGAACCCTTCTGTGTAGATTTTAGAGATGTCTGTCCATCTTCCTTGACACCATTCCCTTTCAAGTGAAATAAAGTATTCTGGATTAAATTTTTCTTCTTCCTTGGTTTATTATTCATGATCTCTTCTGACAAAGGAATCCTTGGATCTTGCATTTCTCACTAATAATCACTGCAGAATAAAAATAAAAAATAAAAAACTATAAGTCATGGAGAATAATAAGAATTAAGAGAATGATTTAAGGTGAAATTGATTATCAACAATGTAAATACTAAAAAATCAATTCTACATCAAAACAAAAACTCAGTTCTAAAAAAATTATTGGTTTTTCCAATCAAATGTCTCTCAATTGAACTTCTATATTGATGAAAAAGATGATAAATTCAAGCATTAAGTTCAATGAATTGGGTTGAAACAAAGCACAAATGCATGTTCACTCGTTGTTTCTTCATGACCTGACTTTTTGCTTTTAACAAAAATTGCCCCTTATTCAAAATCTTCTGAAAGTACAACTACCCAGTGTGAAAAAAAATTAGATTAAGACAAATTCAAAATCCCTTTTCCCAAAGCTGAATTCAAAATCCAATACTGATCAAAATATTACAACAAAACAAAGATTGGAGCGATTACAGATGAAGGGAGATAGAGGGAAGCAGAAAGACGAACCTTGGGAAGGTGATTGAGCAAGGTGCTCTCTTGTAAATGTTCAACCTCGGAACGAAGACAGAGGAGAAGCAGGATCTTCAAAGTTCAAAGACAAACAACCAAATTAGGGTTTGAACTGCAGAGGAAGAGATATTGGGGACAAGTTAGAAATGGTAATGCAGAGGAAATAAATCAAGGGCATGGCTCATGCTTTACTGGTCATTCTTTTTTAACTTTTTGGCCTGTCAAACTAATTATTTGTTCTTTCATATTCAAGATATATAGATATAGATATAATAGAGTCACTTCAGAGGTTAGTTAAAAAGTAATTTTTGTTATATCTTTTGAAACAAGTTATTCTTTTAAAATAAAGTAAATACGTAAAATTTAAAGTGACAACCAATAAAATCTATGTTCTCTTTTTGTGAATAAAAATAGTTATTATTTTTATTACTTAAATATTAAAAGTTTGAGTTAATGTTATCTTTTCTTCCAACTAAAAGTACATTATCATATCTTGTAAACAATAAGATGTGTTGGCAAAACAAAGATAAAAACAATTTTTAAAGGATAAAAATTGTTAAAATATTTTTTCGTAATAAAATAAATAATTAAAAAAAAATCTTCATTGTTTATTTAATATAATACAAATATTTTCTTAAAAATATACCTTTACTTATGCTTATTTAAGATTACATAATATTTTGATGTAAAAATGTATTCTTAAATTATATAATCAAGTGAGTTAAATTTTACTTAATATTACGAAATATTTTATGTAAAATTGTAGATATGACAAAGGGATATCCGAGTTATGTTTTAACTTCAAATTTTTTTAATATTTAAAATTTTTCATTTTAATTTAAATATTTGTATTATAGTTATTTATCAAGTAGTTGTAAAAGATAAAAGGTTTCAAAATATTTTATTTATATTATTTTTTTCTTTTACACAAATTATCTTATTAATTTATATATTTATAATTACTCACACAACAGTCACTTATGCATGTGAAAGTAGCTCAATAGTTAATCCATTAGATTAGATGGTAAGAAAATATAATATAATTCAATTATTCAATCTAGTAACCACTTAACCATTTTGATAATTACCTCTCTTTAGGTTACATAATTAGCTAGTACCATATCATTTTATAGGAAAGAGACTCTAATTTGTCTTCAAAAACTATCTATGTGGGACCATCTGCGAATGGTGTTCTGAATGAAAGAAGAGTTTCTTCCTTTCCTCACTTCACATGTGTACCATAAAAGACATAATTTGATAATAATGCATTATCTTATTCAGCCTAATATGGTCTAAAATTCCTCAAAGCCTTTTTCACTAAACTAATTGAAAATTAAGTGAGAGATAAAAATATAAATAGTTAATAATATATTCCATATTTTTAAACTAACTATTATACAACTTTCATTTTGAAAATATTATCTCTTAATGTAACTATTATATAACATTTAATATTATTTTACTATCATCTCTTTTGAAAATAATAACTATCATGTATCATTTAATATTACGTAAGTAAGTATTGAAGATAATATTATATGACTATTATATTAATTGAAGATAAATATTTAAATTATATAATTGTACCAATCAGTCATCGGACTTGGGCGTTGATCAAAATCATGGTGTGACCCCGAAGGATGGGTCTACTGGGAGGCTGAGAGGACGAGCCAGTGTCTCGGGAAGCTTGCGGGTGAGGGTAGCCGAGGAGGGGGCGACATCAAAGCGCGGGGTGTGGAGACCTCGGACCTCGGTAACTCAAACAGTAAACAATGAGTCGAAAAAGATGACTTCCAAGCCACATTTCAGCACTCAGCAAGGGAGAAGTCAAGGTCACAGAGGGTCCTGCATGGGAGGTGGATGAGGCGGTAAGGCGCACCACAATCAAAGAGCCCCTGGGAAAGAGACGTCTGGTAAGAGCCACGTCCCGGGGGTGATCTGCATGCATGGCACGTGAATAAGTTAGGGCACTCCCAGGGCGGATGACCCAGAGATTGGGTGCATGAGTTGACACCCAAGTGGTCATCCCGCGGAGGTTGCACTCCAGTGAGGGGGTCTTGCACACTAAATGGCCCTAAGAGTGGGTGATAGTGACGTTAAGATGCACCTACAGTAAGCCCAAGTCACAGTTAGCGAAGGGAGCAGAAACACTAAAGAGTATATAAAGGGTAACAACCAACATAATGAGGTACGCAATTCTAATGCGAAAACACACATAGTTACACAAAGCTCTCAGAGTTTAGAGTTTTTTGGTGTTTCATTGCCCGGAGTTTGACTTGAGCGTCAGAGTGCAAACATCCACAATGGCGTCCTTTGTCTCTTGTTTTTCAGGTAATTCACTTGGAGGAAAGCACCGTGAGAGCGAGGGGAGTTTTGGACTCGAAGGTTGTGGTGAGTGCACGAAGACGTTTGGGTTAACTGGCGAGAACATTTGGCGTCCACCGTGGGGCACGATCTAAAACGATTTTCCCAACCGCAAGAACTGAGAAAGATTCATCAAGACTCATCAAGAATCGATCAAGATGAGGAATACGAGGCAAAGATCTGCTGTGCCAATTGGGGGCGAAGGTCTAACCCTGCAACAAGTTATGGAGATGATGCAGGGCTTTCAAGAAGCGATGGCAGCGTCAAGAGCTGATCAAGAACGCATCCAGATTGATCTGGTCGCAAGCAAGCAAGAAACGAAGAACTACACCGAACCAGTGAAGAGTTGAGGCGTGATTTGCGAAACCAGGCAAGGGATCATGAAACAGAGGAACAAGAATGTGCTACTTCTCCCAGGGAGTTTCCCATTCCTTTCTCGCAGGTGATTATGGATGTTGTGATACCAGCTACGTTCGTGGGACCGAAAGCCACGTTCACAAGGATGGAGGATCCAGAGGCTCATCTCACAACTTTCCACACGCACATGATGCTGGCTGGTGGTTTTGATGTAGTAAGGTGTAAGTTGTTCATGAGCACGCTGGTAGAGATGGCGATGGATTGGTTCATCAACCTCCCTGATGGCCACGTGACGTCGTTCGCACGGTTGTCGAAGTTGTTCAGGGAGCAGTATATTGCGAATCGCGCTCCCCCACCCAACTCTTACGATCTTTTTGACGTAAGACAGTACCGGGGTGAGTCGCTGAAGGAGTTTGTTAACCGTTTTAGGGCACAGGTGGTGAAGCTTAACACCAAGGATGAAACGATGATGGTTCACGAGTTCAGAAAGGGGATTTTTCTGGGGCCTTTCAGTGAATCACTCATCAGGAGTCGCCCCAAAACCTTCGTTGAGATAAGGTGTCGAGCGGTGGCTCACATTGCAGCAGAAGGGGATATGAATGAGAAGCGCGGGTGTGTTGTTCCCACGCGCCCACGAGCGTCGGCGCGTGCGCAGCCCGTGAGAGTGCATGAGGCCACAACAGAGAAGAGGGCTCCCACGAAGAAGAAACCCTACGAGCCTAGGAACCCTCAGACTGGGGGGCGCACAAGGGAGAATAAGCCTTTGAGGCATAATTTTGTGGTAGAACTGAAGGATTTGATAGTTGTGCCCAACATAGCAGAAAGGTTGAAGATGCCGCCCAAGACTAACAAGAAGTTGGGACCTCACAAGGAGGCTTGGTGCGAGTTTCACCAAGCGTTTGGTCATCCCATACGCAACTACTTGGTGTTGGGACACCAGTTGGACGAACTGGTGAAGAGTGGGTTCCTAAACGACTACCTGGCGGAGCAACAGAGGATTGAGACCTCAGCGGCGTCACGTGAGGACCAAGGGCACGAGATGCCCATACATGGAGAGATCCACACCATCTCAGGAGGTTTCTCAGGTAGAGGGTGCACTGCTTCTCAGCGCAAGAGGTATGCACGATCGGTGATGTCAGTAGAGGCGCAAGCGGTGGATGGCGTGCTCGACGTCGACCTTACATTCACGAAGGTCGATCTTCGAGACGTCGTTCCTCATGACAACGATCCTGTGGTGATTTCTGCTGTAATCGCGGGAAGGAAGGTGCACCGAGTGCTAGTAGACCAGGGCAGCTCGACGGATGTGATGTTTTGGTCTACCTTTAATAAGTTGCAGCTGTTTCCCGATCAGTTGAGGCCTTACACTGGGTGCTTGTATGGCTTCGCGGGAGACCAGGTGGAGGTGCAGGGGCATTTGGAGCTAAGGACCACCTTTACGGATGGTTTTGCATCCCACACGGAGAACATAAGGTACTTGGTGGTTAGTGCTTCCTCAGCCTATAATATTTTGTTGGGGAGACCAGCTTTGAATAGGCTAAGGGCGGTAGCGTCAACACGCCACATGAAGATGAAGTTGCCGAACTTGAGCGGGAAGGTGATAACCATCAAGTCGGACCAGCAAGAGGCTAAGAGGTGCTATGAGAACAACTTCAAGACCAAGAGTGGGGTGTTCATGGTTATCGAGCGCCCACCTAGCAGAGACGGGGACGCCCGCACAGGGGTCTCCCGCGTAGAAAGCGCCCGAGAGAGGCGACCCGAGCCAGCAGGGGATATTGTGGAGAGGCAGATCGGGGGCAGAACGTTCAAGCATGGTAAGTCGTTGAACCAAGTTGAGCAAGATCAAGTTGTTGGGGGTGATAACACAGCTCATAGAAAGCTTTAAAACTAGGCAAATTCCTAAGGTGAGGCTTCTTAGCACTTGGAAGCTTGAAGACACACTCACCGTTTAAGACGAAATTAATCCACTAATGAAACAAAGTCTTGCAAATTACAACTCAAAGAAATACAATGAAAAATTAGGTCAACAATTTTTTAGGCACATAATTTTAAAACTTGTTTTATGCACTCCTTTACTTTGTAGCTCCTTTGTGTGTGTGTGTGTGTATATGTATATTTATGCTAGCTTGTTGTTGTCCCTTGTTATACCTCTTTAGGATATTCAACTTTGAATGTTCAAATCTGCACCTTTTTAGTGATATAGCTCTCACCAAAAATTTCAGCTCCACTACTCACCAAGGCACTTTTTAAGTTGCTTCCACCAAAAAGAGGTCAAACAAGTTTAAAGCAACAAAACTCAATTTTGAAAAATAGGACCACAACAAAAGGAATTGATATATGACAAGACTTGAAAGAGTATTCAATAAAATTGACAAGCAAAAAATTAAGGTACACAAGAAAAGGTAGTACTCAAATTCAAACCTAGAGAATGGTACTAAAATTGGATGAAAAAAACCAAAAACAACACTACTAGAATTTTTGGTAAAATTTGCGTCAGTTTCAAAATTTATGTTGAGCCAAATACTTCAAATTTGAATGTGAAATTTAAACTACAGAAACCTCAATGTCTTAGCTCAAATTAGGCGTTGGAAATTTACCAAAACAGTGCACCAATTAATTGTAATAATTTTTTTTTTCAAATCACTATCGCTTCACTTTTTTTTCAGAGTCAAAATTTTGCACTCTGTTCGTTTTTCATTTATCAATTTTTTTTTTATTTTGAATTTTTCTATACTTCTTCTTTTCAAAAAATTTTAACACCTCAAGTTGTTCAAATACAGAATCTCATAATTTTTCACCAATGGAATTAATTTTCATAAATGTTTTTCAACCAACACAAAATTATTAAAACAGAGGAAACCTACACTAGAATTAAAAAAAAAATTGAAAACTTCAAAGACACAATGTAATTGATGTAAATGAACTTGTATGGAACTAGCACACAAGCAAGAACTCAAATCTGGAAAAAAAAAAAAATACACCAAAACTCAAATTTAGAAATATAAAATTGCACTCAAATTAAAATCAAGCAACCAAATCAAAAACAATAAGCACCACTTGGAATTGATGACATTGTAGGATAAACATGACTTGACAAAACTAAAATGAATTCAAAAATTTTAAATGACTCAAACCAAACAGATTGAACCGATTAAAAACATCAATAAGACTAAAATAAAGCAAAAACAGAACAACACATAGAATACTATAAAATTTGCAACATGGATTGTTCAAGACCAATTGAACAAATTGAATCAAACAGAATTTTAAAACAACAACATAAACCAAAATTAAAAACAGAAATAACAAGACAATTGGAAATATGAAGAACAACACGGAATTAAGAACAAAAAAAAATAAAAAAAATAAGAGAAGACACTTATCTCTTGAAGAACCTTGGCTCTAGATACCAAATGATGGAAATGCGCCTTCCTGACCGAATTGATTTCTTTAATTTTTGGATGATTTGTGGAAGCTTCAATGGAGGAAACGTGCAAGGATGGCTCTCATGGAGCTATAGATTCCTTGAAGGCGCATGATAGGTAGGGAGAGTGATTGGTTGGGCCATATCACTTGAGCTAGGTGAAGAAGAAGATTAAAGTGTCTATCCTAGAGAGGGAAGACAAATGAGTGAGAAAGGCTAGCAACTTTGGCAACAATTTTACTCATTCATTAACCTTACAAAAACATGAGCCAAACATCTTTATTTATAGGATTAGAGGTCGGTCATGAATTACAAAATAGGTGGGAAATTCAAATGGAAAAGGTTTGAATTAGGCACTTATTTTGAGCTCACAAGGGGGGTGTGACATGGTGTCGTTCATGTGACTCAAATTAGGTCTAAAGGTCCGGCCATGGGTAAATTGGGAGTTTCTAGAAACCCTAATTTATCCTAGGTTTGTTTTTAGATGCCTAAATTCAACCTAATTACATTTAGAAAAATACAAGAAAATTTCCTATTCTTTACTTGACAAAAATTTAAATTCTACTCTACAAATTTACACTAGATTCTTGGCATCTTTGAACATGTAGAGAAATACCTCTTTGTCATTCGTAGCAGAGTCTCAATCTTCCTGAATCTTCTTTGCTATAGACCTATTTGTTGGGTCTGATCTTCTAGTTGTGAGGCCTAGACTTGGCCTTCTTCCATCAATAACTATCTTCTTCAATTTCAAAAACTTATTTATTGTATTTTGATACTCCTTACAGTTTCACCTACTCTCATAAGTAAATAAAAAATATTTTGTTCCCTTAAATTATGGGAAATGTTTTATTTAAAACTTAAAAAAAATGAGATAAAAAATAGATTCTTTTTAATCTTTAGAGATGTGAAATGATGTTTTATTCAGATTTTCTTTATTAAACTTAGTTGTATAAAAGCATTTACAGACACAAAAGTAAAAAGAAAAATGGAGGTTTATCAAAAGTTATGACTGTAACTATAGTTTAATTTTTTTTTAAAAAAAACACTATTATTTTTATATATTTGTTCCTGTCGGTTGACTCGAAACGCCTTCGTGCGCCTACATCGCTCTTTCGTCCCGAATCTTTGCGTCAGCACGTGTCGTTCCTGTGATGAATGCCTGAAAACACAAAGACAAGGGGCGCCCTAGCGGCCGTTTGCACTCCGACGCTCAAGTCAGTACTAAGGCTAGGAAACACCGAAACTGTGTAACTGTCACTATATGAGTTTAAGCGGCTCAAAATGAATAGCGTACCTTGTCAAGTTTGTTGCCTTACTATTTATAAACTGAAACTAGGATTTCCTCTTTACCTGAATTGGGCCTTTCTGATGGGGCGCCCACCTGATCTCTGGGGTCACCCGCCTCTAGGAGTGCCCTAGCTGTTCACGTGCCATGCATGCAGCTCGTCCCTGGAACGCGACCTTCATAGGTCATATCTTTCCAGTGAATTTGTACTTGTGTTACGCTTAAACGCGTCATCTAGTCTACACGCATGGACCCTCATGATCTAAGCTTCTCCCTTACTGATAACTCGCGTGTGATCTGGGATCCACCTCTCGTGGCCCAACTCTACTGTTTGGGTTCCCGATGTCCGATCTCTCCACACTGTCTAGTGGCACGTCGGTACATCCTGATGACCGATGTCTGACCACTCTTGGCTCTTTGGCGCACGTGCTTTGCGAGACACTGTCTCACGCCGCTCGTGGGACCTGCTTACGTGGCACCAACATTACCAATGGTCAACAATGCTCAAGGACTGGTCGACACACAAGCCCCCCAGTCTCGAGCTGTAACTTGTTCAGTAAAGAGGCTAAGTCCTTGCCCTAGGTGGCCTACGTGGCTCTGCGTGACAGGACGTAAATTCTACGCCAATGTAACGTTTTTCTGGGTCTGTCTTATCTGTGCACACGTGTCTTTGATCAACGGTCAGGGCTCAGCGTCGCTTACGCTTCTTTGTTTGCCTTTAAACTTTCGAAAACGCGCGGGTGTCCAATCACTTGTTCCATCATCCTCTGAAACCCTTGATTGTTTCGCCGTCTTCCTCAAGCATTCTCGCGTTCCTTCTACACATTCCTGCATTTTCTCGCTATCCGATCGTAGGTACGAACTCTGACTACCGTTCACATTTGTTTATTGACTCTGGTTCTGGATAACTGTCTGTGCTTTTTAATCTTTGTATCGATCACCCCTTGTTTCTAGCTTTCCTTCGATTTATTCAAGAAACCCGAAACTCTAGGGGAGCTGATTCTTGTTATCGTAATATCGCGTTCGTGCGTTCTACTTCCGTGCATTCGCATTCTTTATCTCTGTGTTTCTTCTAAAATTGTATGCAGGTATGGTTTCGAGTGAAGAGAAACGAACTAGACTGACTGAGATCCTCGCTCGTCTCCGCGGGATTTCCAGGGACGTGGGCACTTCTTGCCAGCACGCCCTTGCCTTTGCCACCGACGTGCCTTCGCCCACTCTTTCCAATCCTAGGGTCGCGGTCCCTCTCGCCGCCATCCAATCGTCTCCCGCCCCACTCCCTTACAAGGGTAAAGCGATGGTGATTGAATCAGACGAGGATCCCTCCGAGGGGCCAATCTTTAAAAGGCCCAAACCTACGTCGGTGATGGTTTTGCATTCTTCCTCCACCGGTCGCTCTGTTTCGCCCCGGGATCATGCACTGGCGTTCCCCTACTCCCTAACCTTGGTGGAACTGGTGCTTCTACTCCTTTTGCACGCCATCAAGGGCTTTCAACAAGGGGTGATTGCGGACTTGGATGAGGCCGCTGCAAGGGAGAGACTGGGCTTCAATTTTGGGGCTCTTCTTGCTCAGTCCGATGCTCTATTAACCAGGGCTGAGTCGGGGGAAACCTCCTTGCTGGCTCACTTGTTTGGTGCCCGCGAGGCTACTCTGAGAGAGGAGTTGGTTCATCTCTCAAAGCTACTTCATGCCAAGTGCCGAGAGGTTACTGAGCTGGAGGAAAGAGTTCTGTCTCTGCGGATCCGGGTCTTCGAGATAGAAGAGGTTGATGAGGCGTCCAAGTCCAGGATTTCCAGGCTTGAACAAAGGTTCATCAGTCGCGAGGTGCAGCTGGGTCGAGTGGAGGCCGAACTTCATCAACAAGCTAAAAGGTTTGAAGAAGTTGAGGCTGAGCTGACCGGAGATGTTCTCGATGCTTATGACGAGGGATTTAGAGACGCTCTTGCTCAAGTTGCTTGCACACACCCTGGAATGGATATTACGCCCTTCATTATATCAAACTGTGTTGAAAATGGGCAGATCGTTCAAAGGGTCCTTCCTTGATTTGTATTTGGTTGACTGACAAACTCTTTGTTATCTACCTGCAACTTCGTTTTCTCGAACATATAACTGTTTTTACTTCTAAATTGACAACTGCTTTTTGACTTGCATAACTGCCAAATCATGGTGTCTGGCGCCAATATGTTTTTTTTTTCTATCATTCTGTCGTATGTTCCCCTCATCGTGAGGAGGGGTCTTAACTGTGAATTGGATCATTCCTCCTTAGCGTTCTTGCTCGAAAGGAGGGTGTTTTTTACGAACACACTTCTCTACTTTCGAGGCCTCTAACCGCTAAGGGGAGCCAACTCTCAACTGACCTCAGCTTCGCTCAAAGGCGCGGAGGATTTATCTGGCGTTTTCACTCAGGAGGGGAGGTGTTCTCTTACCAACCTACCTCTCCGCTCACGAGGCTTCTAACGCAAGGGAAACTAATTCTTAACTGACATCGGCTTCGCTCAAGGGCGAGGAGGATTTAACTGATGAACTATTAACTGACCTCGGCTTCGCTCAAAGGCGAGGAGGATTTAACTAATGAACTATTAATTGACCTCGGCTTCACTCAAAGGCGAGGAAGATTTAACTGATGAACTACTTCGGTTAACCTTAGCGTTTTCACTCGAAAAGGGGAGGTGTTCTCTCATGAACCTACCTCTATGCTCATGAGACTTCTAACGCAAGGGGAACAAACTTTTAATTGACCTCGACTTCGCTCAAAGGCGCGGAGGATTTATCTCACGAACCCTTTCTTCTAACCTTGGCGTTTTCACTCGAGAGGGGAGGTGTTCTCTCGCGAACCTCCCTCTCAGCTCACGAGACTTCTAACGCACGGAAAACAAGTTCTTAACTGAATTGTACATAACTTGAGAAAATATTTCAATCGAAACTTATCCGGTGACCTCATTAAAAAACCCTTGTAAGGGAAAAATAGTGTCCTCTAATACCATGTACAATACTCCTGCTTAACCGAAATAAAACTTGAAATCGGCTGCCTTCCATGTGCAAGGAACCGAGCCTTGCTTCAGCGCCTCAAGCCTGCATGCTTCGTCTCGAGGGTCTTTGTTCTTCTAGGAGAATCGGTCCACATGAGAGAGACCAGACATGAAACTAGCAGGGCTGCCTTCCTTGGTACCTGGTGTTTCTCTCTAGACCCTTGGCATACTCTGCTTCCCCTGGGTATAAGACTTTGAAACTGACCCTGTTTCTGTCCGAGGGCTGAACCGATCGCCTAGTCGATCATCACTGGGTACCCCGATTCTTGATTCTACTATCCTTTCGACTGGGTTTTGTGTCCTTTGGCCGGGGACGTTGCTTAGGTCGGAGTTCTTTTCTCCAATCTCTCTTTCCCCTGGGTTGCCAAACGAGTCAGATTTGGTTATGCAGGCGATTTCTGCCATGGTCCTGTTGGGATTGGCGCGACTGACCTTGGGCAGAGGAATCTCCTCGGTGTACGGTGGTCCGCTGGCGACCATAGATACCCCTCTCCTTGTTTTGAGGTTGTTCTCGTAGCATCGTTTGGCCTGCTTCTTATCTGTCTTGATGGTAATCACCCTTCCTGTCAAGTCCGGTAGCTTCATCTTCATGTGTCTTGTCGATGGCACTGCCCCTAACCTATTCAGTGTTGGTCTACCCAACAACATGTTATAAGCAGAGGAGGCATTGACGAGAAGGTACCTGATGCTCTTTATACGTGACGCGGCGCCATCCGTGAAGGTAGTCCTCAACTCTAAGTATCTGCGCACCTCTACCTGATCTCCTGCGAAACCGTAGAGACAACCGCCATAGGGCCTTAACATGTCGGGGGATAGTTGCAGTTTGTTGAAGGTCGTCCAAAACATTACGTCTGCCGAGCTTCCCTGATCTACTAACACCTGGTGCACCTTCCTCCCTGCGGTTACCGCATTGGGTCATTATCATGGGGAACAACGTCTTCAAGGTCGGCCTTGGTAAAGACCAGGTCGACGTCGAAGGCGTCGTCGGTCCTCTGCGCTTTTACCGACATCACCGTTCGTGCGTATCTCCTCCACTGAGAAGCAGTGCATCCTCCTCCCGAGAACCCTCCTACAATGGTGTGGACCTCACCGTGTACGGGGACTTCATGCCCCGGGCCACCCCCTGTTACTGCCATGTCCTCGGTCCCCTGTTTTTCTTGCAGGTAATCCCTTAGGAGACCGTTCTTCACCAACTCGTCTAGCTGGTGTCCCAGCGCCAAGCAATTGCGTATGGGATGGTCGAATGCTTGGTGGAACTCGCACCAGGCGTTCTTGTTGGGCCCGAGCCTCTTGTCGGTCTTGGGAGGTACCTTCAGCCTCTCAGCTACGTTTGGGATAGCGATGAGGTCTTTCAATTCTACCACGAAGTTGTGCCTTGGCGGCACGTTCTCTCTCCCGCGTCCCTTGGCACTAGGCTTTCTTGGTTGATAGGGTTGCTGCTTCACAGGGATCTTCATCTTTGTCGTTGCCTCGTGCACCCTTAGGGTTTGAAGATGACCTGTCGCGCGCGGCCGCGTGGGAACCACGCACGTGCACTTTCACTAACTTCTTCCTCCGCTGCAATATGAGCCACCGCGCGACGCTTTATCTTGGTGAAGGTCTTAGGATGGTTTCGGATGAGTGACTCACTGAAGGGTCTTGGTGCGATGCCCTTCCTGAGAGCGTGCACCATCATCTTTTCGTTCGTAAGGTTCAACCTTACCACTTGCGCTCCAAAGCGGTGGAGGAACTCCTTCAAGGACTCTCCTTGATATTGTTTTACATCAAAGAGGTCATAAGAGACTGACGGGGGAGCTCGATTCGCGATGTATTGTGCCCTGAACAGCTTCGTGAGTTGCGGGAACGATATTACATGGCCATCAGGGAGGCTGATAAACCAGTTCATCACTGTTCCTGGCAAAGTGCTCATGAACAGCTTGCATCGCACCGCATCAGAGCCCCCAACCAGCATCATCTGTGTATGGAATGTCGTAAGGTGGGCCTCTAGGTCTTCCATCCTAGTGCAGGTCACCTTGGGCCCTACGATCTCTTGTGAGAACGGTGTTGGGAACGCTCTAGGTGGGGTCACAGGCCCCTGATCTGCACCCTCACGCTCACCTACACGGGTTTGCAGATCCCTGCGCAGTTCCTCGTTCGAACGACACAGTTCTTCGCTCGTAGCTTGCGATGCTACCAAGTCAGCTTGGATGCGTTTTTGATTCGCTCTTGACGCGGCCATCTCTTCCTGAAGGGCTCGCATTGCCTCCATAACCTGTTGCAGGGTGAGGCCCTCACCCCCGTTCGATGCAACAAGTCCTTGCCTAGTACCTCTCATCTTCTGGATCTTCCTGGTTCTTGCTGGTGGGACAGTGTTTTGTATTGTGCCCCACTGTGGGCGCCAAATGTTCCTGCCAGTTGACTCGAAACGCCTTCGTGCGCCTACGTCACTCTTTCGTCTCGAATCTTTGCGTCAGCACGTGCCGTTCCTGTGATGAATGCCTGAAAACACAAAGACAAGGGGCGCCCTAGTGGCCGTTTGCACTCTGACGCTCAAGTCAGTACTAGGGCTAGGAAACACCGAAACTGTGTAACTGTCACTGTATGAGTTTAAGCGGCGCAAAATGAATAGCGTACCTTGTCAAGTTTGTTGCCTTACTATTTATAAACTAAAACTAGGGTTTCCTCTTTACCCGAAATGGACCTTTCTGATGGGGCAGGCCCAACACTGTTGTTACCTTACTCTTAGGATAACCTAGCGCGTGAGGTCCCTAACTAGAGTGCAACCTCTGGCGGGGTGACCACCTGGGTGCCTCCTCGTGCACCTGATCTGATGTGAATGTAACTACAAGAACACATGATTCTTGACATTCTTAGGAACAACTTGAGCTGGATTTGAAAGGCACTTTACTTTAGAATTGGATCAATGTTCTAATTCAAGAACTCACCAAAA
>Ga0123342_1003377_pt1 | contig 25643 bp, 12 predicted proteins | sample Turbeawhitnodule_FD_89960 | JGI IMG/M metagenome (GOLD analysis project Ga0123342, IMG submission 89960) | Root nodule microbial communities of legume samples collected from Mexico - Turtle bean Mexico white nodule | ecosystem: Host-associated > Plants > Roots > Nodule | place: Mexico: Nepantla...
CCTAAACAACAATACTTAACATATTTGAGTGCTAGGAATAGACTTGAAATGTTAATTGCTATTAAACGTCTGAGCTTCGTTCTAAGTTGTTCTTATAATTATGCGAGGGATCGATAGTTAGGGTACATTCTTAAGGATTTTATATGCGAGGAATCGATACAAATGATTTTTATACGGGCATCAATTTCAGTCAAAGAACGTAATATTGACATGCTAATCAAAATACATGAGAGTGAGAGAGATGAAACTTAATCCCTATTTTTCCAATTGAAACAACTAATTTTTTGTTTGTTTTCTTATTGATCATCACCAACACAAATACACTTTTAATTGTTTTGTTCTATATTTAGCAATTACTGTACTTGATAATTCACTGTTCCTTGTGGGATCGATATCCGTTCTTAGAGACAATTATTACTTCTGACAAAGCGGTGCACTTGCCGTAAAAAGTCATCAATTACCACCCAACTATTTATTTAGTAATTTTGTCAAATGGTTTTTGGCAGATGATTTTTCTTTATCTTCCACATACTTTGTATCCAAGCAAAAACCTTTCTCTTAGATTTCAACCATCTTCTTCAACCACCACCGAAATTGCAATTGTGTTTAAAGAGAAAAAAAGTTGATAACGCCAAAAAGCCACCCACCTATAGCACCTTTAAATCCCCAAGACAGCAAAAAAGAGTGCCAAAAATCAAAGAACTCATTCACATTTCATCAAGGTGTTAAAAAATGTTTATTTATTTTATTTGCAAACTCTTCCATTCTGTCATTGATTCAACCATGTGTCATTGTTATATCTTGAATTGTTTTCATATGTTTACAGTTACACGGAGACGCTTGACGACGTCCATAGACACTATAGTGGCAATTTTGTGAATAAAAGCAATATATAGGCAACAATTATAATTACATCCATAGTCTATTTGAAACGATTATAAGGGATATTATCCATTAATCATATTTTGAAAATATTTGATATAGGAATAATTCAAACTCTGTTTTTTTTTGAAGACTTTTATAATGGAATAGTGTTTAGTCAAATGCTTTCCAAAATCATTTAATCCAATAATCCTATTTGAAAATAATGTTTTCTATAATTTATAAATACCAAATAAGATTAGGAAAAAATAAAAGAGTGTCTTAAATCATTTTAGGAATGTAATTAAGCATAGACACTTCCCTATCACAATGTTTCGTCTAATGCTTTGACGATGCTTGTATCATCTGACATGTGTAAATTCCAACGTGCTTCTAATGCTTGTGAACTTGTGCATCTGCCTTGTTTACCCCAAAACTTAATCTAATGTGAGCTTTTATTGAGTTCATCAACACTAGGATCGTCTTATGTGATCTTTCTCAATTGTTTCGTCTGATCCTTTCTCTAACGAGAGCATCGTCTAACATTATGATTGTGTGTCATTAGTTCGTGTAACAACCTTTTCTCTTGGTTATATCATCCAATGAGTCTTGCTCGCCTACTCTATTGTTTTTGTTTATCTTTAGTGCACATGAGTGAGTTTTGTCATATCACAACACACTTTATAGTGTTTGTTATCATCAAAACATATAGACACCCATATAATGAGATTGTTTTATGGATATTGAACCGTCTACTGACTTAACACCTTACATCTTGATAACGTTCAATGTATGAACATGACAATTAAGATCAATCAAACATGACTAAAAATCAATAGATATCCAATAACTTGCAACAAAATATATTTAAGACCCAAACCAATTGGTAGAAAAATGTAATTAATGAATATGGACAAAACTAACTGATTGAATGAAACACCTTGATGTTTTAATTTAGGAATCAAGAACAAATGATCTAATCGATTAAAAAGTCTTGAATCATCTTATATGGTCTTGTATGTTTCTCGAAAATGTAGTTTGGATTTTGGAACTCACGAACAAATAAATTCCAAGAGAAAACAATGAACTATATTCTTGACAATTCAAAACAAAATTTGGAATTGAAAAATAAACACACACAAGTTCCTATAATCTTGTCACTGAACACGAATTTAACCAAGTGATTATATAAGTATGAAAGTTTGATTCTTTGGAAGTAAAAGAGATAAAGAACGCACAACCATGGAGGAATAAAGTTAATGAAGAACATGCACTCTAAAAGAGATAAGTGTAAATGACAATCATCACTTGAATTTAGAAAGCTCAAGATAAGATTCTAAGGTTGAGAACTTACCTCTTGAAATCAAGAATGGTGAAAGCTCTCACTAATTCATCGATATTATCAAATGATGTTACAAATGAGATCTACCATGTTTATACAAGCAAGACTTGTGGATTCAAATAGACAAGGACATGTTTGCTTTGTGTGTTAAACCTCCCAAACAAGGCCATTACAGGAAGATGAAGTGTCTAGACCTTGTTTGATTGGTTGTTGCCAACCAAAGTACTTATTTTTGTATATTTGTCTTTTATTTCTATTCTAAGGAAATATATTATTCTATCTACTTTTTTTATAAAAAAATTCATGTTAGGGATCACTATGAAACTTGACATCTCAACTAGGCTGACACCTCAAGTAACTACAATCATCTACCTTACATGAAAAAAAGAATTATTAAAAAAGAAAGAAATAAAGGAAATACAAACAAATATGAGGGGATTAGACCAAAACCCACATATAAAAAATCTAACAAAAACGATACTTAGATAATCTATACCTATTAATAAAGAATTCTAAGAAAAGACTAGATGGAAGCCTATTATACCAATGAAATTGTTCTCTATAAATAAACCCCTAAGTTAACAAGTTTGTCAGTACATGTATTCCCTTCATGAAAAATGTGAGAAATCCTAAATCTAATTTTTCCACAGTAATTAAGACAAGTTTTTCACCTATTACGAAAAATCTAAAGAACATTAGTCATAACACTAAATGCAACACAAACCAAGACAAAATTACATTCAAGCCATAAACTAGTAAGACTCATCTTTTGAGTTTTTTCAATGACATGTATAACTCCATAAAACTCAGCAACTAAAACAGTTTGAATATCAATAAAAATAGATAAACCGCCAATAAACTTTCCCATACTCCCACGAGAAATATAACCACAGTCAGCAAACATAGGAAAACATTATAATAATTATCTATATTCCTAATATTTTTTTCAAGCTTCTTATACATTCTCCTTTTATGTTTTTCTTTATAATCTTAAGAGTTATTTGTAATCTCTTATTCCTTGATTCTTTTCTCTGAAGCCCCGGTACAGACCTTCTTGTAGTGATTTAAGTTCCTTTTGTTTTTTTGGTTAAGATCACATAAACTTTTCTCTTAAACAAGCTTTAGATGAACATAATTTAAAAATTGTATAAGGAAAAACAATTTTATGGCTTATCAAAGACTATACTTCTTTTCACGGATGTATTTTTTCAAATTAGCACAGTAAAAAATAAAGTTATTAGTTTATTAATATTTGATATTATTTATTACAATAAAAACTATAAAGCATTTTGATAATTATCCTACTTTTGTAAAAATAAAATTCTCATTAATAATAGTATTGAGATACAACCATTTCAATCAAATAGTCTAATGATCAAGTGTCCCATAACAAAAATCATTCGTAAAAATAATTCATTTGAATATATACTAATGTTAATAATCACTTAATACTTTAACTTTAAGTCCAAATCATTATTTTGTAAATAGAAACATAGATTAAAGAATAATAGTATGATTTATTAATATAATTGTCACACTTTATGCCATTTTAAGCTATAAATGTATAGTGGTGCTCGTTGTGAATAATGTAAATTAAATGATATATTTCTTTATATGTCATTTTGTAGTATAAATGATATTTTGAATAGTTGTTGTGAAAGAGTGATTATATATTTTTTATATTTTTTGGAAAGTTTATTTAAAATAAGTCATAATATTTGAGAAACTGAATTGTTTCTTATGTTTAAAAGAAGAAACAATTACCTCCAAGATTTTGAAAAGTTATTTAATTATGTTAATATGTATTAATGTTACCAACAACGTTACCAAAAGATTTTTAATTGTCATTGTTCACATAAAAATATAATTATTTTAAAGGTTTCAAAATTCAAATTATGAACATTATTAATTAGAAATATAATAATTATAAAATTAATTTGAGGGTTTTTATTATTATAATAAATACTTTAATTTTATATTTTAAAAATTAATTTCCATATTTGCAATTATCAATTATAAAAGTGATCAACTATACATTTATATTACTAAATCAAAATAAGTTTTGGTGGAACATTTTTCTAGTAGTGCTAATTAAATTGAAGTAAATAGATGATTAAGTTGAATGTTTAAAACATTAAAATTATATGGATCGTAATAATTAATTTAATTAAAATAATAATAAAAATTAGTTTGCATTTTGATAAAAAAGAAAAGATTAGATAAAGAATGTGACAAGAGAAAGAATCCATGGAGGCTTGGGCAGTGTGACTACGAAATGTCCACGATATGCAGAGGCAAGAAACGAACATTTTCATTCAATCCAAGCGTAATTACAATAAAATCCGTATTCACAAAATTTCCAAAGCCGGCGCCAATTTGAATCCCTGGATAAGGTTACATTCATTTCTTACACTCTCCTTCTTCCCCAAATCTCCCACTACACAGAGAAAGAAGAGAGACTCTGTCAAATAAAACCCTAATAATGGCCACACTTCAAGCTTCACTTCTCTCAAAACCTTCTCTTCCATTTCCCTTCCCATTCCCATTCTCGTTCCTCTCTGCGAACCACTCCCCATTCGCCCTCTCCTTCCACTCCACGCGCCGCCTTTCCTCCACGCTCCTCTGCTGCACCTTTCGCTCTGACAGCGTCGGTTCCCGGTCTGAACCCAATGACAACCCATCCGAATTCGGTTCGGGCGACGCCGAAGCGGACGCCAGCGCGGGTGTAATTTATTCGACGGAAGGTGCAGTTTTGGTTTCTGATTCGGGCGAGGCGAGTTTGGAAGGTGCGGAGACTGTGCTGCGGAGTGGCGCGGATTTGGAGAGCGAAGGAAATGTGGCGAATGGAAGGTTTTCGATAGTGGTGTTATTTGTGGGACTGTGGGTGAAGGCGAGGGAGCGTGTAAAGAAGGCTTTCGCGGAGTTTCTTGATTGGTGGCCGTTTTGGCGGCAGGAGAAGCGCGTCGAGCGGTTGATCGCGGACGCCGACGCGAATCCGCAAGATGCTGCTAAACAGAGTGCTCTGTTTGTGGAACTCAATAAGCACAGGTTCGTTTTTTGAATTTGGAAATGTTGTCTTTTGATGACTGCTCAAGAATATAAGGTTCTTGAGCTATTTTTGTTCGTCTACGGTGGCTACGGGTAAAAGTAAAACTAAGACGATTCAATATGCGTTGAAGTGGTGATAAAGTTTTGCGCTTTGATTGCTCATGCATGTGCTCGTGCAAGAATTGTTCGGGTTTCGTGTGTTTAATGATGTAGGACAGATGAAAAATTGTGAATTGTAGTTAGATATATGGATTTGAGAGTTATTGGAGAATGTAGCTCTTGTAGTGCTTACAGAAAAAGACGAAAATGTTACATTAGAGAAAATTTGGCTAGGTAGACAATTACACTACATAGGTTTCTGACCTGGAGGCTTTTTGTGTCAGTTTGTTAGAATATGTATTAATTTGTTTGATTATGTTTGTTTTTCTAGTCCTGAATCTGTCATCAAGCGGTTTGAACAAAGGGATCGAGCAGTGGACAGTAGAGGGGTTGCGGAATATCTTCGAGCTCTTGTGATTACTAATTCTATTAGTGAATATCTTCCAGATGAGGATTCTGGAAAAACTTCTAGCCTTCCTATCCTGGTAATCATTTTGTAGCATCATGTTTTTGGTATTATGTTTTTCAATTTTTATTATGTGTAACCAAATTCTTAGTGCTTCATATTCATTGGTACGGGTAGAGGGGTTTTCTGTACATCTTGATTGGCATCTATTTATTTCTACTTGATTTCCATAAGCATCATGTATGATATTTGGATTTCTTTTGTAATTGGTAATTTAATCTGTGACTGTTTTTATCAAAATGCTTAACTGATGTCTGTTTTACTGCTGAATTACATTATTATTTTGAAAGTATATTTTTTCTACCAAAGTTCTTAGTTTCACGCTTCTTCATCAAAATTAATTTTATTGTATTCTTCCTGATTTGTTGTCAGTTATGATTAATTTTTTTTAAACTTAAGTTTTTGGATGTGCTCATCATGGAGCTTATCCAAGAGGTAGTGCCATTAGTATGCGTACTTTTGGAGGATGACGTGTTCCTAGTGGGAGATTTATTGAAGGGAGGGGAGTGCGGGTATTAAGCTTTTGGCATAGTTGTTTCTGTCAAGATGGAGCAAATGACAGATGTAAACTGTAGTAGTCAAATAGAGTGGATGAATTGCAGAAATGCTTCAAGCGTTGTGTCACTGAAAATGCCAACAAGATTCATAAGGTTAGTATTGTTAAGACGTTGATGTTGTGGTGCATAATTGACATAGACATGATAGGTTTAGGAATGAATGCAATTAAGAGAACTGGGAGAGGTCTTAGATTCTCTTTGGAACTGAAGATATGTTTGGCCATGTGAAAAGAAGACACATAGAGTAGGAGCCTCAGTAAGAAGAATGGAGGCAGTGCAGGATAGTCCTTACTTGAGGATAAGGGGAAACCAATAAAGATTCTAGATGAACCCTTTGAAACAGAGTTGTATCATATCCAAATAGACTTTTGGAGGATTTCGTTCATGACAAAACAATGGTCTTGTTTAATACATATAATTGACATGTCTAGTAGGGAAGACTCTTTGGTGGTGTCTTTTTTTTTTTGCATAATAAATTTGATACTTTTTAAGCACTTATATACAGTGTTTGGCAGTATTTCTCTAACATGCCTTTCTGGATGAGTTATTTTGCACTCTCCTTTTGCCTTTAAACCCATGATAGATTTATAATGGACCCTAATAGATGATTGTTGTCCTCCTATGACTGCATGATAAGAGATGATTTGTAATGTATACTTTCTTTTGATTATAATAACAGCCTTTAGACTTTTTAGGTCATGATGTACCTGTGTTATAATGGAAAACTGATGGTAAACCTATTTTTCAGTTGCAAGAGTTGAAGCAACGTGCATTGGGTAACTCAGATGAAACTTTTCTTAATCCCGGAATATCTGAGAAGCAGCCATTACATGTGGTTATGGTAAAATTTATTGCAAAAGGCTTTCTCTGTGCTTTTATTGGTTATCATTTTTAAATCTTGTGGGACATTATTGTTTAATTTTTCTATTGTAACCCAGATTCTTTTTTGTTTATTTATTCATTGAAACTCATGAAAAGCTCTTTCCTCCTTTAGGTTGATCCAAAAGTATCAAATAAATCACGTTTTGCACAAGAGCTTATCTCGACTATTTTGTTTACCATAGCTGTGGGGTTGGTCTGGTACGAGTCTTCAGTTTTTCTTTCTTCCCTCTTTTCTCATATATAATCCACTATTTGATTTTATATACTTGTATTTGCTACTGCACATCCTTTCAGGTTTATGGGTGCTGCGGCACTTCAAAAATACATTGGAAGCTTGGGGGGGATTGGACCTTCAGGAGTTGGATCAAGTTCTTCCTATGCCCCAAAGGAGCTAAATAAGGAAGTGATGCCAGAAAAGGTTAACTTGTTAATATGTTCTTACTTCTTTACTCAAATTTCTAGAAAAGTCTGGAAAATATGTTATTCTCTATTTCTTGAGTGTTATATGATTCAATAGCTTTCTCTTGAATAAGCTAGAAATTTTGACTGCTAATCAGTATTTGGATGAGAAGATTCTAGGTGCAATAGGTTAATTAACAATGATATGATTTTTTGTGTTGAGCAGTACTGTTCTGGAAGCTATGAGTAGGCACATCTTGTGATCATCGATTTATTGCCTTCATGAAATGAATTTTTGCTTATCAAATCAAAAGAATGAACAATAACATGATATATGTTATGCCTTCTTAAATCTTTATCTAAATAAAATAATCTTACCTAATTATGTCTACTTGCTATTTTGTGGAGGAGTCAACAACATAGTGGGAAGTTTGCCACCTCCATAATTTCTGAATGATATCTGATTGTTCTGTTAGCCTGCTGTGTAGAATATACACAAAACCCAAAAGTCTGCTACACCATACAAATTCTGATTTATTAATCTTTCCCTATCATGCCTTCTCTTTACTTGCAGAATGTAAAAACCTTTAAGGATGTGAAAGGTTGTGATGATGCAAAACAAGAACTTGAGGAAGTTGTGGAGTACCTAAAAAATCCATCTAAGTTTACACGCCTTGGAGGAAAGTTGCCAAAGGTCTGAAGAGGTTAATTTATCATTTTGTTCTTTTTTTCCTGCTAGCTTTTGTTCATATTCTATTTTTTCATACATGGACTTCTTATTTCTTAGTAGGAAAAACTAATTTTTCATCGCTGTTTATGATCTGATTCTCTCTAATCCTTCTGAATATGCATACATGTTATGTTTTGGTCATCATAATGAATGATAGTTATAAGTACATTTTTCGCTTGTCTCATAATAATATATCATGATTTTTTGGTGTGTATTCCTTGTATTTTGATTGTCAAGTGTGGCTAAAGTGTTCCACTTTTCAGGGGATTCTTTTGACAGGAGCACCTGGAACTGGAAAAACTCTGCTAGCGAAGGTCAGTTAATTTCTGTCCTGTCTTTTACAGTTTTTATGATGTTATTGTGTTATACAATTATAATTTGTTGGTCTACTTCCATATTCTTTTGGGATTGTTGTCATTCTCAATATGCCACACTACACTGTATAAGTTTTCTATTAGGAAGTTCAGGAATGACATAAATGGACTTTGGATCTTGTCTCCTGCATTGATATTTTCTTACACTTTACATTATTCTTCTGATCTGTTATTGTAACTAAAATTCTTCTTTATTGAAATCAATCTTCTGAGTTAATCTATTGAAATTTATCATTGTTATGATCTAATAGTGTTTGCTTTATCTGGGACCTTGAAGGCTATTGCTGGAGAAGCTGGTGTTCCCTTTTTCTATCGGGCAGGCTCTGAATTTGAGGAGATGTAAGTCTCTTTTGCTTTTCTATAATGCATTAATTGTGAGCATTGACACTTATTATTTATAATGCTGCAAAATGATGTGGGTGCATTGCATGTTATTTTGAAAGTAACACAACACAAAAATGCTTTTTGCATTGCAACCTTGATAATGAGAATACAATTGTGAACTGTGGTACAAAATATATTGATGCATGCCTGTTTTTGATTGCGAAATGTATTTTATTTGATATTGTTATTCTAATGAACTCTGTAGAGTTATATGAAATTTTCTTAGTATCTCCGTATCAAGGGTTCCCATTTTTGTGATGAACAAGGAATTGGCCTTTTGTGATATTTATTGCTAGGGAATAAATTCAAATAATCGAAACAGGCAAAATATATGCAACAGAATGATGAGTTCATGACATTCTAAAATTTTTTTTTTTTTTTTTTATGTTTGTGGCACTCTATCAGGTTAGATTAGATACAATGTTTTCATGTTTTCTAGGGATGACGATGGGTAGGGTTGAGTAGTGTGCTATAGTTATTTTTCTCATACATGCAATTGCAAAAGTCTCCACAGTTGTACAGGTAGTAACTTAATTTCCATATCCATTACTACTTTGCACTTATATATTCATATTTGCATTGCACCCATACCTATTAAATTTGTGGGTTCTTATTGAGCATGTATTTATCCTACCCATTGTGGGTGTGTTTTACGAGTATCCACAGGGTCCGAATAGAAGTGTATGTAATTCTTGGATGGTTTGTTTTGCGTGCTGACATATATAGTAACAACCTTTATCACATTAAAGAATGTTGTGATATGTTCTATGTTTGGTTTGGAAAGAAAAACAAAGGAAAGGAAAAAAAGAGTGGAAAGTAACTAAAGCAAAAAAAGTAAAATATAGAATAAAAATATTTTCATTTAATAATTTTATATTTTATTATTGAAAAAATGATAAATTGACAAAAAAACTATACTATATAGTTTCTATTTATTGCTTATTTATATCATTCGTATATGTTTTTGAAATAAATTCTAAAACTAAATTTAAGTTATTGTAATTTAATTTAATATTTTTAATTGTCAGTTTATATATACAAAGTTTTTCCAAACACAATTTTTTTGATTAGAATTGAGAAGGTGGATGAGTCTAACTATTCATCTTGGGCTTCCAAAATTGTGTTATGGTGAAGTGGGCACTTGAGGTATTTCCTCGGTACAGAAGTTGCACAGTCAAAAAATGGTTTGGTCATATCCTATAGAAAATATGCTTTGGATATTCTAGAAGAAATAGGGATGTGAAATGCTAAGTTTGTGGACTTGTCTATAGATTGGGTGCCAAACTTGTATCTAACCAAAGAGTATTGTATTACAATCCTATGAGATACTAAAGGTTAGGTGATAAGTTAAATTACCTCACTTTTTTTAAATTATCCTTGTTAAGGCCTTTGGAATGTAGTTAGACGGATCCTAAAGCATATTAAGAATGCTCTTAGAAAAGGCCTTATTTATGAAAATTAGGGAAATACTCAAATTGTTGGGTATTATGAAGACAAGTGATAGATGCTCCACCTTAGGTACTGTGTTTTTTTGGTGGAGTTAGTTCAATGTCGTGGAAAAACAGTAAACATGTTGTGGCAAGATCAACTGCAGAGGCAGATTGCAGGGCAATGACCTTGTGAGCTCATATAGCTAAAACAACTTCTTAAAGAGCTTAAATTTGAAGAAAGTTCTCAAATATGCCTTATATGTGACAAGTAGGCAATTTCACGTCACCTTTAATCTTGTCTTTCTTGAGATGACCAAACATATTGAAGTGAATTGTCATTTCATAAGGGAAAAACTAGAGTCATTTCATAAGAGACATCACCACTATATTTTTCAACTCTAGTAAACAATTGCCTGTCATATTCACCAAGTCTTTTGAGTAAGGATCGATTATCCACAAGCTGGGCAATTAAAATTTATATGTTTCAACTTGAGGGGGAGTTTAATAATTATAAGAATAAGAAGCAAATCTTTTATGATAAAAAAATATCTAGATTATATATGTATTATTAGAAACATTTTTATTTATGCCTTTATCATAACTTTATTATTAGAGTATATAAAATCTTCTCCATTTATTGTATTGATTTCATTTTCTCAATGTAAATAAAGCATTTGTGACGTATTAGAAACATGGTATCAGCTCAATCTCTCTCTATCTCCTATAGTTTGACCGTTATCTTGAAATCTAAAATAATATTGTTATACTATTTAAATATTATTATTGACACTACTCATTATATACCTTTTTCTTTGTTTGTTTTATTCATATATATGCTTTTAAAGTAAAAATAAAACAATTTATTTTTGTTTTAAAATTCGTAACTACATATGTTTGTATAGAAGTTGCTACACTTCCACTTTGTACCATGAAGGATTAATTTTTTTATGTGGGTCCATGCTTTTTCAATTTTTTCTTGATGTGTGTTCCAATCAATTGAAAGGATAGTTGTGGCTTGTTTTCTTTCCCTACCTAATCTTTTCTGTCATACGAAACATACTATATGTTTCTTTTCATATAACTTCTCTTTCATGCCCAGGTTTGTTGGTGTCGGTGCTCGGCGTGTAAGATCATTATTTCAAGCTGCGAAAAAGAAGGTCTATTGTTATTTGCAAATGGTTTCCCCAAATTGTCTACTATTGTGGTTTTTCACCATATCAAATGGGTCCTTTTTTTATGTTTTATTATGAAATATTTATTTCTCTTTTATCTTTTTATAGGCACCTTGTATCATTTTCATCGATGAAATTGATGCTGTTGGATCAACAAGAAAACAATGGGAGGGTCACACAAAGAAGACATTACATCAACTACTTGTCGAAATGGATGGGTTTGAGCAGAATGAGGTATCTTTGAATAGTTTGGAGTGCAATTTGTTCCTGTGGTTTTAGAAATTGATTTTGATAGAATCGTGTAACTTATGTTGAATAGGTTAACTTGTTATAATTGGTTAACTTATGCATAGTTTCGTATTTGATCTATATGGTAGGATTAATCATTACTGTCTGGCATCTTTGATGTAAGGAACTCCTATAAATGATTGAATGAACTTCTATTAGGTTGGTATCAAAGCGGCCAACCTAGGTGCATGAAGTCCATGGGGGTGCCTTTTGATCGCTAGAAGGACTTCATGCTTCCTCAATTTCTCTTGTTGGCCTCTCTTGTCCTTGCTCCATTATGCTTTTCCACCTTTCCTTCTAATTGGAGTTTGGCTCCCATTTTGAACACCTTGAGTGTTCTTTTTTTACCTGTGTGCTCTTTGTTTCTGATATGCAATGACATCTAGACCTGTCCACTCATTTAGTAGGTCACCCACAATTTCTTTAGAGAGGCTTCATGGAAAAAATTATTTTCTCTTGGTTAGCATCTGTGGTTTCTTGTTGAAGGTCTTCATGATCAATTGGAAGATGGTGTTACAAAACAATTAGACAAAGTTTAATAGTGGAAAAAGATTTTCAGCTTTGTTGCTTGTGGCAATTTGTGGAACCCAATATATTGGGAACTCTTAGAGCGTTCAAATTGTGTTACTCTTTTTGAAAGGAGGTTAAGAGTAATTTTTGCAAATGATATTTAATGATTTTATGTCTTCCGCTCATGACATGACTTCTTTTATTGTTGAAGCCCAATGGGCTCTTGAGGAATTGAAGATGTTTTTAGAAGTTGATAATTTGGAAGAGATTAAGAAGTTAGATATGTTCTATATGGTTATGATTCTTCGTGTCATGTACCTATATCTTGATGATCTTCGAGATCATACCCTGTCTTGTCAAGAAATTCCATTGATGGAAAGCCAATAACACTATTGCTTCGTGTTCCCACTATTACTCGCAGAAATCCATATGATTTTGCTGAATAATATGGCTTTGCAGAAATCCATTGAGACTGCTCATAGCTTATAACTTGATGCTAATATGGCATTTCACCACCAAGGTGATGCTACTCTTACAACTTGCTTCCTCATAAATAGAATGCTCTTTTCCTTCCTCGACAATAACATTCCCTATTCTATCCTTCGAATGATGAACCTTTTATTCATGTTTCTATCCTTGTTTTTGTGTGTATGTTTTATTCATGACACGTCCTTGGAGTTTACACAAAATCCCTGCAAAAACTTTCATGTGTCTTCCTAGATATTCTCGTATACATGTTTTATAAATTATAATGTTCTCTTTATGGTCTTAAACAATCTCCATGTGCTTGGTTTGGTGAATTCAGCCACATTGTACAAACTTTTGTTCTAAAATGTAGTGAAACAGATAATTCAGTTTCGTATTGTTGTACATATCTTGAGAAATGCGCATACTTAATTGAGTATTTTGATGATATGGTCATTAAAGGGAATGATGTCACTAAATCTTTTAGCTAGATATGTATTTATGCAATCACTTTTGAACCGAAGATCTTGGATGTCTTAAATACTTTATAGGTTTTGAAGTGGCTCGATCAAAGTAAGGTATTGTAATTTCTCAAGGAAAATATGCTGTAGACAATCTACAAGAAACGTGTGTGATTGATTGTAGGTGCGTGAATAGTCCTATGGATCTAAAGTAGAAATTAACGGCATAAGAAAGTTAGCCCATCTCATATCCAAAAAGATACGAAAGACTTGGGAATCTTATTTCTCTCACTATTTCTAAACATGACTTGTCTTTTGTGGTTGGTTGGAGTGGTTAGTCAATCTATGTAGGATGCTTGTCTTTGTTATTGGAATATTTTCGTTTGCATCCTCAAATACCTCAATAAGGCCTCGGGATATGGACTGCTATATGAAGATAAGGGAAGTACTTAGATGACTAGTATCATGATGTTGATTAGGCTGAATCTTCTATAGATAGGTGATCCACTACTGACAATTGTGTTTTATTGGAGGCGATATTGTTTCTTGGAAATGCAAGACAAATTTGATTGCTTGATCTAGTGTCGAAGCTAAGTACATGATGATGCATTTTGACTTGTGTGGATAAAACATTTACTTCAAGGGTTCAAATTTTGTGACATTCAACAAATGAGCATGTAATGTGATAACTAGGTTATTAACATTGCCTCCAACTATGTATTTCATGGTAAAACCAAACATAAAGAAATTGGTTGTCATTTGAAGTTGTTGTCAAAGGATATTTGTACAAAGTTTGTCAGCTCCAATGATTAGTTCAAATCATGGTAGTTGAATCGTGAATCGGAGAGCCTATATTTCGAATCGTGAATCGTAAGATTCATAAACATTTAAAAAATATAACATAAGACATATAAACATGTAAAAATATAATTAACAATCACAGTTACATTAAAAAAGAGTTGTTATATCACTTGTCATGTTAGGTTAATATTTTGGCAGATTAGGTTAATATTTTAATGGTTTGATTGGGCTGGATTATATGACCCAATTCCTTGTAAAAATATAATTAATAATCACAATCACATTAAGAAAAGAGTTGTTATATCACTGGCCATATTAGGTTAATATTTGACAAAATTAGGTTAATATTATAATGGTTAGATTGGGCTGGCTTATATGGCCTCTTTGTTAAAAGAAAATATTTGATTTAAGAGCAGCAAAAAGATCTCCCCTATTTTCTCTTCTACTGCAAAAAAGAGAGTACTTTCGTGCCTCCAGTGCCTACGACTACATCACCTCCGACGACTGCAACGCCTCCGACGACGGTAGCGACTCCTCGGTATCTTCACTCGTGAACCCAAGTGTCTTGCGCCTCTCGCTGCTCCAGCGTGTGCTTCACCACCGTTCTGACATTCACTTTGTCGTCCTGCCTTCGTCGTGTTCGCACCTTCTGGTTGTCCACCTCAAGTTCAATATTTCGTTAATGGTGCAGGTTCGCGAGTAAAAAAGTTAAAATTAGGGTTTTTATAAAACCAATTCAAGTAACCCAACCCAATTCACACCTAAACACAGAATAAAACCCAAGTCGCGATACGAAACAGTTTCGCGATTCATACAATTCATGATACGATTCACACTATACAACCACGATACGGGAGTAAAAACAATTCTTCTCACAATTTGTATCGTTGGGCTCTGAAACCGTATCGTATTGTACGATTCGTATCGTGAATCGTACGATACTTACTACCATGGTTCAAATATTTTGACTTCGTCCTCGAGAGAACCTCAAACTCAGTTTTATGTTCCTAACTTGGTACATACAACTTGTATGCTCTAGCTTGGGAGTGTCAAAATTGTGTAACTGATTTAGAATAGGTTAATTTGTTCGAATAGGCTAATTTTTGCATTGTTTCCTATCTGACGTATATGGTAGGATTAATCATTACATTTTTTTTATCTTTAATGTAAGGAATTCCTGTAAATGAATAAATGAGAAAAGGTAAAATACACTCTTGCATTGTTTCCATGCTTATATCTCATGTAATTCATTATTTTATCTTGTAGGGAATAATATTAATGGCTGCAACAAACTTGCCTGATATTCTTGATCCAGCTCTAACAAGGCCTGGTAGATTCGATCGACATGTAAGTCTTATTATTTTCCACAATAGATTAATCTTTTAAGAGAAATAATATAGTGTTGAGTGGTAGAGACATCGGTATATTAGGTTGAAAATCGTGTTTGACTGCACAATAGATGCCAATGCATGTAGGCTTATTACATTAATTACACATAAATAGAGGATATTCAATTTCCTCTAAATTATTGATTAAATGCCTATGAACCTCTATTATTAGACAATCTATGTTGTCAATAGTGGTTGGAGTGGTCGTGAGGCACAATACAAATTTTGTTGCCTTGTGTATTGGAGTCTTGGTTGGAGCAACAACAATAGCAGGGTTCGTTAATTGTTTTTCTGTGATGTTTTCTTTTCTTGCATTGTGCTTAGGAAGCCCAATTGAAAACTGCATTGCCAATACCCCACGATCACAATTTGCTGGTGTTGACCTTCTGTTTGTGTTCTGTCACAACCATTTCACTTTGAGAGGGTGGTGCTGGCTAACAGAAAATGATGGCTCTCGTAGGTCTGGTTTCATGATGTAGTATTCTCATTTCTCATCGGATGGGCCCTGGACCTCAATTTTAATCCTACCATATAGGTCAGATAGGAAACAACACAAACTTATCCTATTCTAAAAGTTGACCTATTCTAATTAAGTTATTCAAGTCTGACAAATAGTGCCCTGTTAATAGCTATTTTAGAGAAGTTCCTCTATTGGACATGCAAAGAAACTGGCACATGCTTTTGCACTTTGTTTCAGTTTTTGGGTTTCTGGGGTTTCACTTGATCGCGGGCCAGTTCTAGGTTTGCTCTTCTTGCAGCCTAGTGACAAGATGATGAGTCAAGGTTCAAGCAGTCTCTGATTAGGTTCAGGTGTGCTTTGTAGGATGGAATATGCTCTGCTTTTATTTGTCCTTTTAGTTTCTGTTATAATAATTTTGTTCTGATGGTACAAGTTAATTTCCTATATAATGAGAGTTGCTATATGGTCCTTGTATGTATAGTAGTGCCCAAAGGAGTACATAATATAGAAGATATAGAAACTAACAAATTCCAATACCAGATTGTTGTACCAAATCCAGATGTACGAGGTCGGCAAGAAATACTTGAACTCTATCTGCAAGATAAGCCTATAGCTGATGATGTAGATGTTAAAGCAATTGCTCGTGGTACCCCAGGGTTCAATGGGGCAGGTGAATTGTTATTTATTTATTTGAGATGACTTTTTTATAAATGCAAATCTTATACTCCTTCAGGTTTTTCTATTGGACATGCAAAGAGAGTGGCACTTGCTAATGATTTGTTTATGAATGACTTTTTTCTATTTTTATATATCTCCTTGAACTAGATCTTGCGAACTTGGTAAATGTTGCTGCCATTAAAGCTGCAGTTGAAGGTGCAGAGAAAGTAACAGCTTCACAGTTGGAGTTTGCAAAAGACAGAATAATTATGGGTACTGAGCGGAAAACAATGTTTATATCTGAAGAGTCAAAGAAGGTATATGTATATGCCAGTACATCTTGTATTCTGGTTTAGTGCTAAGAAGTTAGAACATGTGGATTGTGCTTATGTGATTGATCTAAACTATAGGCAGGGAGCACAGCATGATTGTGATTACATGTAATTTGCACGACCAGTGAGTGTTTTTTGGAGTTTCAAATCTGAGCTTTTGATAAACAATATAGCACTTGGGGAATTCTACCCTTAAAAGAAAGTTGTTAATAAAGGATAACTGAACACTTAAATACCCCATCACACATCTCATACTACTCTGTATGAGACTTACACATCTCATAAACATAATGCCGAAGTCCCTTTTATAAGACCATCTGATAAACATCCAAGCAGCAAGGGAACCCATCCTTAAGAGCTAGTTGTTAATTGGGGGAGAGCTAAACACTTAAATACTCCACCAAACAACAATACTATTCCATATGGGACATAGGCACCCAATATTATCTGTTGGAGATCCCACATCGGCTAGAGATAAAGATACTCCTTAATACTATCCATGTTCCTATAAGCTTTTAACGGGTTGGGTTATGCAACCTAGAAGGAAAAAAAGCTGTGATGGACCTTTTTTTATACACAACTTATATTTATATTTTCTCAACTGATGTTAAAGCTATTGAATAAGGTTTTATTCTTGAACAAAATTCTCTTTGGGATTTATTCTTGAACAAAATTCTCTTTGAACAAGATGATTTTGAATAAGAAATATTTCAAGAAATGGCTCAAATATTGTGTGCAAGTGTGGACACATCTGATGAGAACTGTTATAATTATAGAATCAATGATCAATCTTATATAATCAAGAATATCTTGATTATATATGTATTATTAGGAACATTTTTATTTATTTCTATATCATATCTTTATTATTAGAGGATATCAAGTTATTTGAGTGCATTCTCTGAAGCAAGAGTAACTTTTGAAAAGAACTTGAGAAAATTTATATCAAAGAAGTGATTTTTACAAAGCTTATTCAGGCGAATCTGAGGCACTGCATTTTTTAAATTTTTGCGAATGAAATTTTCGTGCTAAATTATTTCGAGTCCAGAGTAGAGACAGTTTCATCAGGCCTAATCTCAATACTAAAATTACTATAACTGAAAATTTGAAGCCTTACATTGCAATTTTGTTTGTGAGAAGACACTGACATTTTATATTATAGGGAAGAATTGATTGACAGTCTTATAAGTAATTATTTGCTGTGTCAGTAGTTAGCTAGTGATTAGGACATGGTAAATTGGTTTTTTTATATAATTATTTTTGTCTAAGTGATTTTTCTGAAGTAATGCTCAAATTTAGAGAAATGCTAACAACACATTCTTTGATGCACTCTTGTTCATTGGACCCACCATTAGTAGTATGTCGAGGAGTGTTTTTAGTAATTATTTTATAGCTCAGTTTTATAAACTATTTTAGCATCTTTTATACCTATTTTATTTAGAATAATCAGATTTTGTTGGTACGATATAATGAAATGTTCTGCACTCTGTAGAGTCTGTACTGATCTGCAATCATAAGTATATATATGCTTTAGATTTAATAATATTAATATGTTGATGTATTTCTTAGAAAGTGAACTTTAAGTCTAAGTTAACCTCACAAAATCGACTTGTAAAGTGAGGTTTAATTTGGCTATATTTCTAGTTAATGCAAGATCTCTAATACACCTTCTTATGCTGAGAATTGAACATCTCAAGTATGAGACTAAATATTTGTGGGTGATCTGATAATTTGATAATAGATGACATGATAGGCTCGACAACCTTTGCTTTGACAGACTCTGATGCTATCTTAGAAAGTGAACTTTAAATCTAGTTGAACTTAACTAATGGAATTCTAAAATTTGATTTGCACTCACTTATATATTATAATTTGATTGTATCTATAGTCAATATAAAATCTCTAATAGTATTCTTACAGTTATATTTGTTAATCTTGGATTTGAAATTTTCAGCTCACTGCCTATCATGAGAGCGGCCACGCAATTGTTGCCCTTAACACTGATGGTGCACATCCAATTCACAAGGCAACAATCATGCCACGTGGATCTGCTTTAGGAATGGTCACTCAGCTTCCCTCAAGTGACGAGACATCAATAAGCAAGAAACAGTTGTTAGCTCGCCTTGATGTTTGTATGGGAGGAAGAGTTGCAGAAGAGCTTATCTTTGGCCGGGATTATGTCACAACTGGAGCAAGTAGTGATCTCCACACTGCTACTGAGCTTGCCCAATACATGGTAATTTTATGCTCCCCTGTATTGTGTTTAGTGCATAAAGATAACTTTTTCAAAAAAATAGTTCAGATTTCTAATTGGAATTTGGAACATTTTACAACTAGTACTTAAGTAATTGCAGCTTTCTTTTTCCAAAATTATTTGTTAGATGACATTTAGAATTTTCTGCTGAAATTATTGACTTATTGTGTTATTTTTTCTCTATGCACAAGGTATCAAATTGTGGGATGAGTGATGCAATCGGACCAGTTCATATAAAAGAGCGACCAAGTTCTGAAATGCAGTCACGTATTGATGCAGAGGTAAGTGTTATAAATTGGTATCCTTTATAATTGATGAACAATCATATTTGGGTTGTTTTCTTCCTATTCTAAGAAGTGTTGTTTTATCAAAAATAAAAATCAGGATAGGACTTTGACTAAAATACTTAATCTGCAGGTTGTGAAACTCCTTCGTGAAGCATATGATCGTGTTAAAGCCCTTCTGAAAAAGGTTTGTCGATTAAATTATTGTCTATAAATTTTTTCTTTGGGAAACCTTTTTCTTTCACTTTTGGGGTTGGACAAGTTTTTAAAAGAATAATTTCATTAAGAGAAGAAATTATAAATGGTTTGGAGGATAACAAAGCACAGAGTTTTAAAAAAAAACCCATCAATTGAGGAAAGCTTCCAATCTGTTCGGATCAGTGGGCTGATGACTCTCAGCTCTTCTAGCTTGTATGTTATACTATGTTAGATTCTGTCACTTTTCCATTTTAGGTTATTTATATCCATCGTTTTAAATGATTTAATATTAACGTTTAATGATAGACATATTAGAAGGAATGCAAGCTATTTCTATCTAGGTTTTTTCCTGTAAAACCAAGAATTTAATGATTAGTAGTTAAGAACTCTTGTACTTAGAAGAGTTTAGCTCACTGTTAGGTCTGACTCATGAGTGCGGTGCCTGTCTTCAGTGAGCCAAGCCAACTAGTGGACAAGAACACACATTCTTGATATGAAGGTGTGGCTGTTTTTAAATCAAAACAAATGTGTCAAATAGTTATATAATAAGCTTTGGGGGCTTTCTGACTGGGGGATCATTGACACAAAGCAAAATTCAAACTAAGCAATTTTTGTTGTTGTTAATGACATTGATTAATAGAAGTTGTCAACCTTGAGCAAATTTGAGATCTGGTAGTCTGGCATATGGAAATTCATAACACTAGTAACTTGTGACATTATTTCAGCATGAGAAGGCATTACATGTGTTGGCGCACGCTTTATTAGAGTGTGAGACACTTAGTGCAGAAGAAATCAGGCGAATACTTCTCCCATATCGGGAAGGACGGCTACCAGAACAACAGGAACAAGAAGCAGCGGAAGGGGATCTTGTGTTAGTGTAATTTTTTCTCTCTACTTCCCGTCCATCACTGTACTATTTTAGGGGAAGCTCTGTACAGTATACCCCAGAAGCCCTACAGATGCATGCTATTCTTGTCCTAAGATGCACATAGGAAAAAAGACACAACGTTGGATATCTGCTAAGCAACTAATGCTACTTAACAGTGGCAAAATGTCAGCTACTAGATTACCATCATCCTTGCTGAGGGCCTGAGGGAAATATATTTTTGGTGAGAACAATGTATCATGTAGGACTTTACCATTTTGACAATTGTATTTGAAAGCCTATACATAATTCATTTTTTAAAAATTTGTTAAAAACATTCAGTGACCTTTGTCTAGTGGAACATGGTACAACACCCCAACAAGCCTGGATACTCATGACTGCAGCTTTGCACAAGATGTCTAGCATATTCTGCATCTATTTATTTAACAGCAAATAATACTTGAAAATGTTATGAATAATTAATAGATCCTGGATTTAGTAATACTCTTTGCACAGGGTGCAACCACAGATGATTTAATAAAAGTACACCGTGATTTGACTACAATTCTGGATCCATATGAATTACTTGAAGTTTATCTTTGAAGTAAGCAAGGTTTATTTTGATTACTTGAAATTATATCAATGATGTAATACATTACTTGAAATCTAAATTTATCCCTTGTTATTCTGGTGCTTTGCTAAATACGCAGTCGAGAAAATTCACTCGAATTGTGTTCGATTTTATTGAAAATCGAAAAGTTATCATCTAACAAACTTAACTACCCAAAAGATTAAGTATATTCACTCTTTTTCAATGTTTTGATATTTAAATTTAAAAAATAATAAATTTGTTTTGAAATATTTGCCATCAATTAATCAATTACTCTTTTATAGTATTATATTTTTTAATTATTATTATTATTATTATTATTATTACTCATTTATAAATTGTGTTTGATTTTAAATGATAATTTGTTAAAAGGTTAAATGTGTTCGCACTTTTACAATCGTTGAAATATGTTCTAATATTATCATTTTATTAGAATTGTAATAAATATGGATATGAATATATGAGCACTTTCCAAGCATGAGGTCTTAGGAATTTGAATTCCATATATGAGAAAGAGCTTCCTTATGTTGCACGATATGTTGTAGGAAAAGCTATTTGCAGAATTGGCACAATGCAATGCCAACTTTATGGTTTTACGTATCTTAATGATACCAAAAGGTTAAATATTTTCATTCTCTTTTGGTTATGGTTTTTGAATATTTCAATTTAAAATATAAATATTTTTGAAATGTTTTGCATCAATTAACTTTTCTATAATATTTAATTATTTTATTATAATGGATTTTTTTAATTATTATTATTACTATTGTTATTATTATTACTATTTATTTATAGATTTATGTTTGATTTTATTAAAAATTAAAAAGTTGTGTAGTATTAAATAATAATTTACTGAATTATTAAAATGTTAGATTTGTTGACTTTTTTATCGTTAAGATCATTCTGATTAAAAGATATTATAGATTTATGATAGTATTTACCTAATTATTTTATTTTGTTCTATTTCAAACACAAGTCAGTAGTAATTTTTATATTATGATTCGATATTGTAAATTCCCGTTACGTTGTTCTAGTAATTTAAGTCCTAAAAATCATATTGAATATGATAATTTTAAATATAAACATACTGAATAATGAGCAAAGAGTTTTCAAACAATAAAATAATTCATATTTCTTTATTTAAAAAAATTATATAATAATAATAATAATTATTAAATTATTTATTATTATTTTAAAATTATATAATAGTAATTTTTTATATATATTATACATGTTATTTGTTATTATTTTTTTTAATTTTATCAAACTAAATTTATATAATAAATATTATATTTTAAAAATAAATTACGTGTGTTGTACGGGTTAAAATACTAGTTAACTATTATCAAACAGTTTATGCGATCATTTGTCGTTTTTTTTATTCTTGACCTCTTTTGAAAGTGAAAAATGAAAAATGAAAACTGTTAAGAAGATGAATATCTTTAGTTTTAAATTAATTATTTTATTAAAAGTCATTTATATTTTTTTTTCTAATTTTTAAATAAATACTTATTTGTGTTTTTAATAAATAACTCAGTATTTGTTTTCTAGTTTTTAAGTAACATTTACTTTTATCATGTTATAAATGACTTTAATGTGTGCTTTTCAAAGAAAGTGGTATAATTTAGAATTTTTATTGCTAAAAATTTTTTATTACTTATTTGGTCAAGTTGTCTTTTACAAAAATGATTTTAATAAAGGTTGTGAAAGTGTCAAACGATTTATATGGACAATACAAACAAAGTTGAAGTTGTGCTCATGTTACACAACTTTTTGATGGGTTGTGGAGAAGTCATGTGGTAGTTTCACTTCTTTGCTTAATCTGAGATTATGTTAACTTAAAACCTTTAATAAAATAATACAACTGAAGTTGATAATGGTATTATTTTACATTAAAGCCGTGTCATACATGTACGACTTCAGTTTGATTTTGAAAAAAAAAAGATTTGATACATGAAAGTTTAATCGAAGGTTTTAGCTTTTTTATGGTGTGATATGTTGATGAGTTTTTACGACAAGTGCATCACTTTGTCAGAAGTAATAATGTGTCTCTAAGGAAGGATATCGAACTCACAAGAAACAATTTAATATTCAAGTAAAAGCTTCGCTAAATAATAAATAGAATAATAAAATTTTGTTGAGAGTTGTTATGATAGAAATAATTATCAAGAAAACAAGTCAAAGAGTTTGCAGCTACAAATGGAAAAATAGGGATCAAGTTTCATCTTTCTCACTCTTTTGTATTTTGATTAGCATGACAATATTCGGTCCTTTGATTGATATTGATGTTCGTATAAAAATCATTTATATCAATTCTTCACATATAAAATTATTAAGATGCTTCCTAAATATCGATTCCTCGCATATTTATAAAAATAACTTATCTTTTAAGATTAGGCGTTGATAGCAATTAACATTTAAAGTTTATTCCTAACACTAAAATATGTTAAGTATTATTGTTTAGGTCAGAACCTTAAAAATAATTTTTAGTCAAATTTAAGATTCTAGATCAAGAATTATAAGCAAAACAATAGTACCAATAATAAATCAAGAACAAAATATTATATTAATATATTAACTCAATACATAAGAGTTTGATCATTGACCGTGAAAGAGCTAAAGGAAGCTCCCTCCTCTAAAACTGAAAGTGAAGAATTTATGAACATCGTTCTAGATGCCCTGAAGCCACCTGTTGATGCTGGCAAACAAAATAGAGGAGAGGATGACTAATCATGAAATTATAATTTTACTTTTAATATATGATATAATTATATTTGCTAAGCCTGTAACTATATGATTATATGTGTTGTAGAAATAGGTTTAATTACACAAGCATGTTGTTAGTATAGTTAACAACCTGTTTTGAATATGAAGTTACTAGAATGAATGACAAAGGACTTGTAACCAAGGGAGAAAGAAAACTAACTTGGAAAAAATGCATAACACTTTAGGCATGGAGTCATACAAGTTCCAAACACATAGCATAAGGGGACGCTCCATCTAGTGAGCTAAGTGACCCACCAAAGAAAGACATGATTGGGTAAGTGACTTCAACTAGACTTTGAAGCAATTTTGTATTGGATTTTAAATCCAAGAGTAAGCATAGGGAACATGGAAAGGATCAAGGCCATTTTTGTTCTTAAAAACCTATAGCCAAACAACCAACCTATGAATAAAAGGAAATAGCCTTGTTTGAACCTTAATTGTTTATACACATACCCTAAGCCACAATTATAAGATCTTAACTTTACTCAATCTTAGGTAGAGAAGAAAAGTATGCGTAACTAAAACTGAAATGAAATAGTTGGTTGAAAAGAAATAACAAAACGAAAAATAATAGTTGGTGTTGGAAAAGAAAAATATTAGACCAAAAAGGTATGAAAGAAAAATTTGACACACCAAGAAACCAAGGGTTAGGAATAAAAGCTAAAAAGGAAGGGAGGTACTTGTTGAAGATGGATGAAGCTCATCTCTACCTAGTCTTAGTGTGTTTGATGTAGATGTTAGCTAAGTTGCTTTGTAGGTTGCTATATGGCTTAGATGATTCTGTTGTTTAGGCTTGTGTGCTGTCAAGGTTGCCTTTTGCTGCATGACCCATCCTAGATGCCAAATCAAGGTAGTAAGATCAAGCTCATGATGTGGTTAAATGGTTTTGGAAAAGCTTTTTAAAGTTTTCTTAAATGGTTGATTCAGTACAAAAATAAATATGTTTTATAGAGAAGTAATCGGTTTATTTCTTTTCTGTTAAAGGCTTTTCGAAATTCTGTTAGGGCACCAAAGGTACAACTCAGTCTGTTATTTCAGTTAAGCTGAGCTGGCAGCTTTATCATCTTTTAACATGTTGTTTTTCAGAATCAATATGTTGTTTTGCTTGCTGCTCTGTAACTGTTTTTTAAAAGTGGTTAGAAACTGTTCTCTATAAAAGAAAATGCCCTTCTCACGTAAAGGGATGCTGAACAATCACAGTTTTAACAGAGATACAACATTCTGTGTGTGAGAAAGTGAATTGAAAAGGTTTTGCAAAGGTTTTTCAAAAGTGAAATACACGTGAGCTTGTTCTTGAAGAACCTTGTGCTGGATGAAGGTGATGGTACTGTCTTGGAGCAAATAGAACAACTGGTTTATGTTCTTGCAACATTGTTTCAGGTGTAATCTTTTCCTTATTCATTCTTGTATTGGTTTTGAGCGTTAGTCACTCTAGACAGGGTTTCTTGGAGTGCAAGGTATGCTGGAATAGTGTTTTTCAGCCTTGATAGTTGAGGTTCTTGAAGGGTTCAAGAACTGCTGTGTGTTTGTAATTGATTGTATCAGTTTTTAGTGGATTAC
>Ga0123342_1003378_pt1 | contig 25643 bp, 15 predicted proteins | sample Turbeawhitnodule_FD_89960 | JGI IMG/M metagenome (GOLD analysis project Ga0123342, IMG submission 89960) | Root nodule microbial communities of legume samples collected from Mexico - Turtle bean Mexico white nodule | ecosystem: Host-associated > Plants > Roots > Nodule | place: Mexico: Nepantla...
ATTTTGGTGACAAATCTTGGAGAATTATCCATGGTGAAGAAACTACTTTTAGAGTTATTAATATATTGACCAGAAAAATCACCATATGTTTTAAGAAAAGAACTCAAATTTCTAAGAGACTTAGTATCCCCCTACAAAAAATAAATATGTCATCAGCATACAATCACATTTACTTAACTTTGTCATTCATTCTATTATTATTGTTTTTTCATGTTCATCATTTGAATATAGTCCTTCTGACATCTTGAATCCCACTCCGTTAAATACAAGACTATTTACATTAGAGATCGTTTTAATGATAAAAATAATACATTAATCAAGACAAAACCTTAATATGAATAAAACAAAACAGTGAAATCTCAAAACACGTTATTGAGGACCACATTATTGAGGATAATGGCAATGTTTAAAGAGTTTATAAAATGACAAAACAAAATTTGATTTTTTTGTTGGATGTTAAACAATTATATAAATGGTATATGTGCTATTTTCAATCTAAGATGAATGTTTGAGTAATACATCCCAATTTGTCATAGATAAATTTTGGAATTGTTGAGGCAAAACAATTTTTGTAGTAGCCTATTTACTTGAGGACTCTTGGTAATTTCGATATTTATTGTTATTTTGATAAACAAATTCCAAAGTGTAATATACATTATGTTCAATAAGGTTTTTGTAAGGTAGAGGGAACTAGACAATAACGAAAAATGACTGGGACTTGTAATTTAACAAAATTGAAATGTAACAACTACAACAAAGTTATGAAATTTAGAAAAGTATACACCAGTGAGAAAACAATCAAGTTTGAATTTGAATTTAAAAGGCTTGTTTGGACATGGTTAAGATGTATGCGAGAATAATTAACTTCATAGTATCATGGTACATATTTCTCTTCAACATGTCACATATTTTTTACAAAAAAAAAATGGTTTTTGTGAGATTTTACAAACATTAAGGTTTAGTAAGGTTATTTTTCCATATTCAAAATACTTGTATCCATGAAAGATATAAATTACTTAGGTTAAAGTCTCATGATTGTATGTTATGATACAATAGCTTTTAATTGTGGCCTTTAAGGGGATATTGCCAAATAATGGCATATGTGCGTTAATTAGATTATGTTTCTCTTTTAATGTAATGTGTAGTCGTGTTATGAAGCCTAAAAAGTTAAATCAATTATAGAATGAGATTGCAAATATATTTTGTCAATTAGAGATGTATTTTCCTCCATCATTTTTCAATATCACGGTCTACTTGATTAACATATTTAGTTAAAGAAGTTAAACTCTTTAGTCCAATATTCTTATGATAGATGTACCTAAATGAGCGATAAATGAAGATATTAAATTGATATGTAAAAAACCAATATCATCCTTGAAAGATATATTGCAAAAGGTATTAAATTATGTACAAAATGTTTGTCAAAAGTTGAAGTTGTAGGAGTACCCAAGTCTTGTCTTTGTGGAAAAGTTGTCATTAAAGGTACTTTGATGGCTTTAACTAAATATGAAGTTTTGCAATCAAATATTTATATACCGGAGAACCTTATCATAATCCTCCATATCATGAAGAGAAATAATCCATGAGTTATTGAGAAATGAGTGATTAATGAACATAATAAGAATAATTCTTGAAGTGGTTCAAACAATAAGTTCAAAACAATAATACAACTTTTGATGCATTGAAATGACTAGCATGTGAGCCAAACTTTGATATCATATGTTATAGTGGATGTGATATAAACAATTATTCATTCTATACAAAATTTGAAAATGGAAAAAATACTATGTATGATGGCTAAATCCATGCATTTCTCTAGTTCAAAGGATAAATATTCTCTTATGGTGTCAATGCGTTACTTTGGTGTAATTGAAGACATTTGGGTGATTAATTACACAATTTTAAGAGTACTTTATTTTGAATGTTAGAGAGTTCATAATAATAGTGACATTAAGACCGATGATCTAGACTAGTAATGAGTAAACCATGCCTTTCAAATCAATTGAATTCTAATTTATAGTGTAATATTTTAATTGTTTTGTAAAGTCCTTTTTTAGTAGTTTTTTACGTGACATTCACGAAAACAATGTCCACCCCCATATTTTGTCTCATGTTGGATATAATTGGCCCGAACATACCATGTTTTATGAGACATCTTTCTCAACTCCCATTAATCAAAAGTAAGTTAGACATTTCCACCTTCCCACCACAATAAATGGAATACAACTCTCTACATTTTTTTTAAAAGACTACGTATAGGAAGAAACTTGGATCTTAACTAAACAAATTACAAGTAACACATATTATGAATCATTTTATTATTTTTATTTTGGGACATTTTTGGTCAAATGTGTATTTAAATTTTTATTTTGTAGGATTATCAGGTGGAACAAAGTCTTAGGGATCATTAATTTCACAGGGGCATGAAGACATGTTGGTGGTTGTCATTGGTCATCATGAGCATCCTAGGACATGTTGTGCTACTGTACGAGGGGTGGACATTCAGTAATTCTTTGGTATTCCATATTGAAATCCATGAGAGTAGCCTCCTATTGGCCCTCCATAAGCTTTCCCTATTTATGTCAATACTACAATAAGTTGTGCTACTTTTTATTGATCAAGGGAGGTTAGTGTTGATGTCCCTATTCACTATGAGTTGTACATTAATGATCACTTGGTGACTTTAGGTCATTTTCCTTACATTTATATTTATATTTGTTGGTACCTATTGGATTTATTTTCATATATTTTTGTGGCCTTAGGTAAAATTTATACATTGAGGTCAATTAGCCACTGTCGAATAATTAAGGATGATATATGTGAGTGGTGATTCTAAACATTTGAGACGCTACTACTTTAGTCCCTGTGTCTATTGAGGAGGTCTATACAATATTTGGTCAGTTAGACTAACAAAGACAATTGCAACAAGGGTAATTTTTTCTTATTTGATTTAATTATGTGTCTATCCTTTTGTACCATCTTAAAACGAGTTGTATTTGTATACTAATTTTAATTTAAGATGGTTTTAAAAAGTTAAAAGTTTTCCTTTCTCCAAAATCACAAATATCTTATCTTTGATGCAATGGTAGTGATAATTAAAAAACAATTTGTACAATTATATATGTTTCCTAAAGTTGTAGGCATGACTAATAACACACCCTTTTATATATGTCATAAAAATGTTATGATTAACGTTATTTATATCCAATATGTAGTAAGTATATTTTAAATAATCTTAAAATTTTTTTTGTAATCGATATATTCTAACATTATATTTTCAATATTCAAGGTATATCACCTATACACCAATAAAAAGATGCTTACATTTTATGGATCATTGCTTCAAGGCGATGAAAAGGAAGCATTTTCTATTTGTGGAGAAAACCTGAATACCAATGTAGATACAGTTAAAAAAAAAACACACGGAAATTGAAAAAAAAATAATTCAATCAAAACTTTCTTCACTTGATTGTGGAGAAAGTTGTAATTTACTAAATAAATATATATTTACTTAGATAATTAATTACAATTTAATTTCTTACCCTTTTCATTTTACACTTAAATTATTATTATTTTTATTTAAAATAAAATTATAATTTAAATATAAAAATATAATCAAAATTATAAAAAATAATTATTATAAAATAACATAATTAATCATATCATATATAATAAATTATAAATATAAATAATAATAACAATAAATATATTTTTTAATAATATAGAAATAAATTTATATAATAATTATATTAATTAAAAAAAGTAAAGATAAAAATAATAATGTTATTTAATGTAAAAATAATTTTTTATCAAATATTTATAATTATAAATATTTAAATAATATTTTAATTAAAATAATTATAATTTATAAATAAATAAATCAAATTATTTTTTTAACAATTTTTAGAAATAAGGGTAAATTTGTAAACTTACATTTTTATTAGTTAAAAAAAATATAATTTCAATCACACCTATCATATCACTTACAAATTTTTATAAACTTCCCTTACACTTTTCACTCTATTTACCTTAATCCAAATACCCTAACTTTCTTTATACTTTTCCTTCAAATAATCTCAAATACCCTCTCTCATTTTCACTCCCTCATCCAAACAAAGCATTAGAGAACATGGAATAAAGTGAGTAGGGTGCAAACGTACTTAATAAATGCATTTAACACCTTACTTACATAAAGGAAGTGTAAATTTTTTTATTCTTAATCGGTTCTTTGTGATTTTCTTGTTCATTATAGAAGAAAACTAACACTTTTTATTCTTGTTCATTATAGAAGAAAACTAACACTTTAGTTTCTATTACTGTTAAATGATTTATAAATTGATGTCTAATTAGCAACCAAATTTTTGTTACCAAATTTAGAATCTAAATAATTTATAATTAGATACAAATTTAGAAACAATTTAACAATAATAAAAACTAATTTAAAAATCAAAATTTTTTAGTCTCTAAAATGGTCTCTAATTTAGTCACTATAGCAACTAATTATTTTTTGTCTCTAAAAATTGATTTTTATTTCATGATTTTTTTAGTGATTTAAGTTATTTGTGTTGCTATTATTTAGTTCTAGAAAAAATACATTTTAATTATTTATATTTAATTTGTAGTGTTAATGTTCATGGAAGAACCATGAGTATGAAAATCATGTGATGAAACACATAAATGCAATCATATCCATGAATATTATTCTCATGAAAATATATAATACAAAATTAACATAAACATCTTAATTATTTAACTATGATTTTCACTTTGTATTGATTAAGACAATTTTTAATTTGTAGTCATTCAACCACTAATCCCTCTTGTAGGATCATTAGGATGCATTCATTTTTGCAGGTATTTTTAATAAGTAATGGATTGCTTTGGTTTATTTAAATGCACATGCAAATGTTACATTTTTTTTTTACTACGTTATATGCATGTTTATCATCTTTATATTGTAAATATTTATTTATACAATTTTCAATTTTTAGTTAAAAATAATAACAATTGTATAGATATTGAATAATACTCTTAAATTATAAATGAACAACTCTATTTGGAATTATACATTCAATTCCATGTGAATGATATTGATATGTAAGATGAAAATTCACTAAAACAATCAATATTTAAAAAAAATCCCACTTTTATGAGTATTTTAGCAACAATAGTTAAAAAAACAACGTCTAAAAAATTAATTTCACACAGGTTTTACACATTTTATGTCGATTATGATAATAATTATAATGAAAAATAACATTCAAAATTTCAATTTTTACACAAGTTTTACACACTGTACAATAATTTATTTACAATTAATATAATATATTTTTTTATCTAACATAAAATGTTTAAACTTTTCATATCATATGGATTTATGTGAATTATATAATGAATTTAAAAAGACTTACTTAATCAACATAAAAATATCTAGAGTAGTAGCATTAAGTGACTATAATTTACCTAGTTCAATAATTAAGATGAAAACCTTTGTCAAAGTGTAGATAACCAAATTTCTTCTCCTATCATAATTACAAACAAATGACCATATGTAAACCTTTGCAAGGTTTGATAACTAGGATTTTACATGTTTAAAAAAGTATTTTCAATTCTTAGTAATTATGTATCTTACACTTTTATATGATTTTACATTTTTCTCTTATTTTTTAATATATTATGTGCATGTGAACCAATAAATTATCATAAAAACGAGATTTTCAAATACACCAACACCAATAGAAATATAAAAAAATTGTGTCCTCATCTAAGATTTGACATTTACTTTAATGTAAACAAAAAATACATATGATGGAAAAATGTATTATTCCAACACCTAGAGTAAATATAAAATACGAACATATTAGTTGTTAATATATCATAAATACAATAATTGTATTTAGAATTTAAGTAGCAAAACTAAATTATGGCTTTCAAGAATCACTACAAATGATGAATCTAAAAACATTAAACCATCTACTAATGTTAATAACAAGGGCACAACAAATTTAAGTTTTAGAAAGAAAAAATTGAGTTAAATGAAAGAAATACAAGACATATTTAAAAGTAAAAACAAATTATCTCAGAAAATAGATCTATATATTTTTTATTCACCCACTTATAAAATTATTTATACTTTTACTAATTTTAGCATTGGAAAATTTTATATAAACACTAAAATAACTTAAAAAATTATGATATTCAACATGTAGAAAGAAAAATAACTCATTATCAATAAGAACAAAAGAGCTTAATAAACTAAAAATAATAAATACTTGAAAATAAAAAAAATGAAATAAAGATAAAAAAACATAATTTAAGATATTTGAGAATTTTTGATTAGATTAATTCTTAAATTAAATTAATTAAGAAGGAGATTTGAAAATGAATAAGAAATAATTTTTTTTTCATTACTACACCTCCACGTAAGAAAACCATGTCTGAAAATTTGAAAATACCGAAATTACCCTCCGTAGATGTTGAGGAAAGGGTTTTGTTTGTTCTCTCACTGGATAAAGTAAACCACACTGATCCATCGATTCAAAATCGCACAGAATTTGATAACAAGAAAAATTCAAATTCACCACATCTCAACACAACGCAGCACTTGTTCATCGATTCGATTCAATTCAATCCAATTCTCCTTCTTCTTGTTCCAGTTCTTGAACTCACCCAGCTCAACTTCTCACCTAATTCTTCAAATTCCGAAAAAAAGCCCTTTTTCTTGTTCCCAAATGCCCCACCCCTCTTCCTCCGTTTAGCCGCCACCAACACCAACCACCCGCCGCCGATCTCCGCCAAAGATGATCGTGCGCACCTACGGCCGCCGCAACAGACCCATATCCGGAACGTGCTCGGGATCCTCATCGCTCAACGACGACGTTTCCGAGCCCTTCTCGCAGGAGACCGGCGACCCTCTCTGCGCCTTTGCCTTCTCCTCGCAGGACTCCTCCTCGCAGCATTGGCCCCTCTTCGATTCGGAGAACGACGATTTGTGCGCCGAGAGGAAGTCCAAGCGGGCGCGGCGCGCGACAGGAAAGCGCGAGGCGGCGGGGATTCCGGCGACGTCCACCCTCATGGAAGCGCAGGAGTTCGGTGAGATGATGGAGCACGTCGACGAGGTCAATTTCGCCCTCGATGGCCTCCGCAAGGGCCAGCCTCCGCGGATCAGAAGGTCGAGTTTGGTTTCGCTCTTGACAATTTGCTCCACTACGCAACAGAGGAGGCTTCTCAGGACTCAAGGGTGTGTCAATTTCTTTCCAACTTTCTTCTTTCTCGCGAATCTGAAATGGGTCTTTTGCCTTGAACTTGTTCTTCGTGTGCGTGTGTTTATTTTATTTATTTACTTCTCTTTTTTTTGTTTTTGAAAATTTTGTTGGGTTTGTTTCAAAATTTTAAATTTGGCACGAGGGGAGTGATGGGGTGGTTTTAGGTTCGTTGGATGTGTGGGGTTTTTGAATTTGTTGGCGCTTTCGAATTGTTGGGGATGAATCGGGAGCTGTAAATTCTTCGTGGATTTGAGTAATTATTACTTATTTACTTCTGCCTGAGATGACGAATTGAAAGGGTTGATGTTTTTTCAGTTTTTGATTTTGGTATTAACATTGCTGTTAAGGTAGATTTCATCTTGGGATCTCTTTGGCTACTTTTTAAGTGGAAATACGAGTTGAATTAGATATTTTACCGTTTTCAAGGATTGCGCTTGTTTATTTCACTTAATGGACTATGTTGTCGGGTTTTTTTATTCCTTAATTTTTACGAGGTAATCCCGTGCCCCTTTTAGGTGTGATATTAATCATCGCCCGTAGCCTCCTTTGCCAGTGCTTTCTAATGTGGTCGAACCCAACCCGGAGGTGCTGAACCCTAAGTTTGCTTCCCACTCTAGCCACCCATTATGGGTGCCCTTTCTTGCTATTTGATACAGTAATCATAGTAATGTAGAATTTTCCGTATCAAGATTTACGAGATTATAAAGATCCATAATATTGTTCTTATCATAGCCCCAAGTGCTATGTAATTGTCAGTGAGTGAGACAGGGTAGTATTTTCTTGAGAAAACTCTCCATTAGGTCCTCCTAAAATTTTAGTTGCCAAATTTGTTCCTCAAAATGTTTTTTTTTGGTCAAAACTTTAGCTTCTCGAAGATCTTTTTTTTTTTGTCAAAACATTAGTTTCTCGAAGATGTTTTATTTGTCATTGCTCTACTCCTTTGAAGATTTAATCCCTTATAGTTTCCATGTGTCACAACTTTTGTCTTCCACAGGGATGAACACGTGCTGACATTTTAGATCTTTGAAAACTATTTGGCGATAGATTTAATTTTTAAATGAGTAATTTGGTTCCAAAACCTTTGGAGGACTACTTTAGTGACCAAAATCTTTGGAGACTAATGGGGTGTTTTGGATTTAGCTTTCGATGACTAACTCAAGTGCTCTTTTCCATGTCCATAAATCTTCATTTAGACAGAAATTTAAACTGAGTGCATGGATTGAACTCACTTTTATATTAGAAATATACCTCCTATATGGATGTTTAGCTGATGAACCCTGATTTTTATGCTTTATAGGTTGGCAAAGACAATAACCAATGCCATTTTGGGTCTCAGTCTTGATGATTCTCCCAGCAATCTTGCAGCTGCAACCCTTTTCTACATTTTGACCAGTGATGTAAGTCTTCTTTGGTCTATGGAAATGCAGATTTTGGATTTTGAATAATGAAAGAAGCTATGGGCAATACGAGCATTACTGTTGTGTATTTTACCAGATACGTTTTTGTTTCAGGGCCAAGATGATCACCTCCTTGAGTCACCTGGTTGTATTCAATTTCTAATCAAGTTTTTAAGACCAATTGTCACCACAGCCATTAAAGACAAAATACCAAAATTTGGCTATAAACTTTTATCACTGCGTCAGAATGGTGACATGCTAAAAAATACAACGGGAAGATTGGATTCTGGTTCTGCAGAGGTTTTTTCCAGAGTACAAGAAATTCTTGTAAATTGCAAAGACCTAAAAGCATGTCAGAATGACAGCAGGGTGGAGAGACCGGAGTTATGCCCAAAGTGGTTAGCATTGCTGACAATGGAGAAGGCTTGTTTGTCTGCCATTTCTCTTGATGGTATTGTAAAGAACACTTGTGTCCACAGTTTGTGTTATTGGCTGAAGATGTTTTTTTTCTTCTATCGTTATATCATGTTCTTTTAAATTTCAATGCCATTTCTCTGTGCACAAAAATAATAATAGATATTCAAATTTGTTCATGTAGTATTTAGTGTTTAGAATGCATTGATGTCGAGTTTATGTACCTGTCTTGTTAATTTTACTTCTTCCCAATATCTGTAGTAAAATCCTGATTCTGAAATACAGATAAAATTAGTGAGTTTTCAGCACAGTGGTGCGTAACTTGATGGAATCTGGTTTTTTATATACACATTTTAGGATAGTAATATATTATCTCTTGCATTTTAGTGGTATTTGTTTATGTGGACTTCCTTCCCAATTTTTTTAAGCTTTTGCTGTTTTCACTTGTAAATTATGATTTCTGCGGTATTCTTTCTCTACAACAAGTTTTAATTCATGTAAGTAGTTTATGCTGCTTCTAGTTGATCAAGAACTAACTTCAATCGTCTTTGTAATGCTCCTATGGTCCCGTTGAATGTGTGTGTGTATATATTCTTTTGTGGAACTTTTATACTGAAACATCTTCTGAGTATTTTTATATTCTTTTTATATTCAGAAACCTCAGGATCTGTACGGAAGACTGGTGGAAATTTCAAGGAAAAATTAAGGGAGCATGGAGGACTTGATGCAGTCTTTGAAGTCACCATGGATTGTCATTCAGATTTGGAGGTGTGAGCTTGTATGTTAGTTCATATATATGCTTTACCATATTTGTAGTTGACACATGACTTTGACAAAAAGAAACTGACAGAGACACTTGATCTTACATGAGATATTGTGTTTTTTTTCTGTGCATAACCAATTCATTTATTAGCCTGTTTGGAAAACTCTATAAATCACATTTTTTGTTGATAAAAGAGATTGCAAAGAAACATGAGTATTTGGTAACTTTTTAGAATTCCAATTATTATTCTGCTCTGAATAAAATTGGTTTTGACAAAAAGAATTTTTTGACTTTTCTGTTAAATAGGTTCTTGCTATGGGACCTATAGTATGTTTATTATATACATTTACAATTAAGATCCATTTTACATTTTCATATAAAATGATCAATTAATCTAAATTCACTTTGAAAATATCATTCTTAACACAATTTTTTTAACCTTAATTCTTTCAAAAATCAATTCTTTAAACATTACTTGTAACTGAATTGTAATCAAATGCACCTATATTTGCTTCCCCAAATTAGAAACTATTGTAGCAATTACATGAAAACTCTGAATTTGTCTTTCAGAACTGGATGAAGGATAGTTCTCTTTCTACCAAAGGTTCAAGAAATGACAAACGAATGAAGAGCCTAACCTTACTTCTCAAGTGCTTGAAGATAATGGAAAATGCTACTTTCCTAAGCAATGGCAATCAGGTTTACATGTGTTATTTGCATGTTTACTTCAAAACATGTTTGCTTATTTTTTATAGATATCTGTATTGTGTAATGTATGATGCATGGTTTGTTGCATTCCTAGCTTGGTGAACATGTTAATTTACCAATAATTTAATCTTAACATTTACTCTTTCACTGTAGACTCATTTGCTTGGAATGAAAAGAAAATTGAGTTCTCAGGGTCCCCCAATTTCTTTTACGGAGGTGATTATAGCTATCATAAAGGTCCTCTCAGGTAATGATCACTCAAAGGGGTAACTTGCTTTTTCTAGCTGTTCCTTATTAGTTATTTTATTTTCAGCAATGATGTTGGTTTGTTTTGATTAGTTTACATTTCTGGTGGTTCTTAGTTTTTCTTCTCTCTCTCATCCCTGCCAACAATATTCTTACATGTAGATCTATGTTTACGTCGGTGTGTCTCTGCTCCATCCAATAATGATAACAAGTCCTGTGAACCATTCTCTATGGCCAGTCATGATTCTGAATTGGGTCAGCTCAGAGACTATAAAGGTACCAGATTATTATTCTTTGGTTGGAGTTTTATGCAGAAATTTGCCAAACTATTTTACAACCTTTATATTCTTATCCTTTTATATGAGATAGGATCTATTTCTCGAACTGTTTCCCCCTTTTAGGAGATAACTATTATCTCTTGCTCTGTTTTTTTATTAAGTTGCGGAGATTGATAGGCCTCCATTATTGAGGCATAAGACATTTGGAAAGGGGCAGGAAATAAAAGGTTAGCATAAACAGACACGGATGAGGAGGACATGACAGTAAATAAATGGATTATTTATGTTAAATATGGAGCATAACTGAAAGCTGAGATGGCAAGGAATAATGGGAGGTGAGAAATCTGTTGGGGAGAATGAGAATTTAAAAGGGAATAATATAAAAAATATAAAAGGGAAGAATAGGTCCTTGTGTAGTAGACATGTATTGAGAGGAGAAAGGGGAATGGGTTATATCTGGAGGTTCTGTGCATTTGCGGTACTCTAGATTTATCTTTTATTTTTTAACAGTTTGTTTTCTTGAATCTTAGAAGCTATTCTCCATTGTTTTGTACTTTAGTTTCTATCAGTAAGAAATGTCATTTGCTTTATTATTGAGTTTTGCAGAGTTACTATAATGATTTACCATTTAAGGTCTCATCTCACTGACAGTTGATTAATTTTTTTTGTCATCATATGGTAGGAAATTATTGCTTTAATTCAAAAAGAGAATTGAACATTAGAGTTGGGGTTGCTAATTTTTAGCTTTCTTACTATGCTTATATTCCATTCTACTAGTTGAATTTGAAATTTTGGACTCATGACTATGCTTATAGTCCACTCTACTGGTTGAATTTAAAATTTTGGACTCATCTGGCAAAATATTTAAGTTGAGCCCTTGATCTATTCCGATGATTATGTGTGGATTTTCACGCAGAATTTGCTCTGTTTATACTCCCGCACACCTTTCTCATAGTTTGATTTGAATGTTTTCATAGGGCAAACTTTATGAGAAAATGTAGTTTTGTTTAGGATGTAGCAATCTGTAGAATGACCTTTCATGGTTGTGCCTTGTCTTTCATTGTTCTGTACCTTTGTCATAAAGATAATTCGGTTCACATTCTAACTTCTGGAAGATACATTGGCCGTGACTTACTAATGTGGAAATAAGTTAGTCTTGTGATTTTCTGAATGCTCCTTCATTTGAATTTTGCAGAGAATGAGACTTTATCAACCAGTTCCACTAGAGAGTATCCTGGAGCAGAGAGAGGCTCTTATGTTAAGAGTTCTAATGCTTCTCAGATCAGCCGAATATTGACGTGTAACCAGTTGGAAAGTTCCCTATCCATTTCTGAAACTCCTAGCACTTCAACTACTGATACTTATTCACTAAAGATGAGGGTCAGTTCTTCCACGTCTGGGTCTTGTAGTGGTGCATCAAAAAGTTCATACTGTAAAACTTCCATGATTCAAAATGATCCCAGGAAGAATGTTCGCTTTATGGAATCTACCCCAGTTGTAATATTGGATGATAGCCAAGATCCCTTTGCATTTGATGAGGATGATATTGCACCCTCTAAGTGGGATCTGTTATCAGGAAAACAAAAAAAACCACATTCTAAAAAGCATGTGGTAGCAAGCAGAGAGTTCGAAATTGAATGTCAATCTAACACTTCTGTCAGCCAACAAGAATTAAGTAATGGAGACATCAACTGTTCCAGCTCTGATGATGGTGATGAAAAAGATTCCAGCCTTCTAACTGACTGCCTTCTTGCTGCTGTAAAGGTACTTTTTTTCTAATTTTGTTTTGTCCTATGTATCATTTAGATACACTTTCTCATAAATTAATGTATCAGTAATTGAGTGAAAGTAGAGGACAAGCTTCCCAGTAAACCATTTGAAAGTTATTTTTGTTTAATGTATAGTTACAATCCTGAGTTTTCTGTCATACACTGATCTTTTGGAGAAATATCTGCTGGATATAATTATTGTTTTGTTTATATATAATGATAGGACCTATCTATAGAACTATATGGCTTGTCCCTCTGCCCTCTTTTTTTATTCTCTTTCCCATAGGAGATGGTATTGTGTTTTTTCTCACACGGAAGTTAGTTACAATTTTTTCACTTGCTAATGTTGTCTTATTCTAGGTGCTCATGAATTTGACCAATGACAACCCTGTTGGCTGCCACCAAATTGCTTCCTATGGAGGACTGGAGACTATGTCTATGTTAATTGCCTGCCATTTCCCTTCTTTCAGCTCGCCTTTGTCCTTTGCTCAGATAAAAGAAAATGCTGCTGGAACCACGAAAGATCATCAATCTGATAGGCATCTGACCGATCATGAGTTAGATTTCCTTGTTGCTATTCTCGGCCTGCTTGTAAACCTGGTTGAGAAGGATGGTCATAACAGGTAATTTGAAAACCCGAAGCTGTTGGTAATGAACTATGAACAACAGATTTACTTGTTTTCATCCTTGAGTGTTTTTCTCGTAGTGTAATTTTTATTTCGAACAATTGAAAGCATCCACTTATTTCAAAAGTAAGTCTTGGGCACTTGTTCCACATAATAACCTTTTATAGGATTTGAATTAAATAAATGGAATTGTTGAATCGTGTGATAATGGTTGAATTTGTTTATCCTTATTTATTTTTAAAAAAGTGTTTTTTTAATAAAATAAGCAGATTTAAAAAATAAGTATCTTTCTGCTTTTTTTAAGAAGCATATCATATCTACTTATTAAATAAGTGACTTTTTTTATAAATTGCTTATTTAAATTATAGTGTGATAATGGGTGAGTTTGATTATGCTTATTTATTGTTTAAAAAGTGTTTTTCTTAATAAAATAAGCAGATTTGTGCTTTTTTATGTGTTTGTTTAATCTGATTATTTAGAAAATAAGCGTCCTCCTGGTTTTTTAAAGAAGCATATCATATTTATTGAATAAGTGATTTTTTTTTATAAATTGCTTATTTCAAAAATACTTATTTTAAATTTTACCAAACTAACCCAATATATTACTGATCATAAATACCAAAATTTAAATAAATTAAGCATATGTAATAAAAGTACGCTGTCCATAAGAATGGAGTGTTAACTAATTTTTTAAATTATGTGGATTTTTGTAAGCTTAATCTACTTAATGTGTATTTCTAATTCATTGGTTGGACTAATTAAGTTCGATGTCCATATATATATATGGAAATGTGTCTAGTGAAAATGCTATTCTTAAGAGAATGAGAGGAGCAAATTTTGGTCATACCATGATTAAGAGAGTAAGAATTAGAGTCATTTTTTGTACCATTAGTTGTAATATTGCACGATGTCAGGATCATAGGACTTTTGTTCGATTACTCTGTATTTGGTGGTGTGTTTTAACACTTTTATTCTATTTTTCATAATTATAATGTAGAAAAAGGATTTGTACCTTCTTTGTTTCTTCTACAAGTGTTTCATCACAGTGCACAACTATTGAATAGTATGATAAAAAATTAACAATTTAATCCATTTGATTTGGTTTATGTTTGTTTATGAATGAACGAAAGAACATAATGTCTTCCCACTAACTTTAACTTTGAATGATATACAATTTACAATATGCTTGTTGTTTTATGCAGATCAAGGCTTGCAGCAGCCAGCGTTCTGCTACCATCATCAGTAGGCTTGTGTCAGGAGGTTTGGGGGGATGTTATTCAGTTATTATGCTCCATTTTCTTGGCTAACCTGGGTGAAGGTGAAGGAGATGGAGAAGATAAGCAGTTGCAACTGGTGGGTAGAATGTTCAATTTTTTCCGAAGAATTCTTGTGATAGTTATTGTGTTTGTTCACATTTTCGTTCTGTATGTATTGGTGAGTGCTTGTGAGAAGCTATTGCTAATCTTCTCAACTTGTTTACTGTATCATGTGTGATGGTTCAGCGTTATCAGGTGATAAAAAGTTGTTTTTGTTTAATTAAGCTGAAATAGTTAAAAAAAAAAGTTAATTCAAATGAATAAGCAACGGGTAAAGAAAAATGGGTGTTGGAATCATGCTTCACTTTATTGCTCTGTTGTGGATAATGCAATCTGATGCTTATGGAAAACAACCAGGAATTGGCTTCAAACTTCCCAGATACTGAAATGTTCTTCTGATTTATATTAGAAGCACTTGAAAGAGTTAGCGTGTCTTAGTTTTGTAATGTATAGGGGTGGAGATATATATGAATATTTTTTGCTATCAATGTATCTTGAATAATCTTATGTTTCACCATGCAGAACGATGAGGCAGCTGTTCTACAAAGTGAAAAAGAAGCCGAGAAAATGATTGTGGAAGCTTATTCTGCGCTGCTTCTAGCATTTCTTTCCACTGAAAGGTTGATTTCTTATAACTTCTCAAATGTCTGATGCATTTTTGAAGGTCTATAATTTACTTATCTTTTTGTTATACAGTAAGAGCATCCGTGCAGCAATTGCTGACAAACTTCCAGACCAGAACTTATCAAGTCTTGTACCTGTGTTGGACAGATTTGTGGTATGTAGCTGTTGGAATAGTTGTTTTACACATGGGGATGAAAATGTGAAACTTGCTTGACATTATTTGTTAGACACTAACTTTGTTTGGGAATGAGTGGTAACTGGGGTTCACCTTAATCATTTTGGGATTCCTGGGGCCTTTCTTACCTTTTAAATTTAAAGTGTTAAACACTGACAGCTTTGTGCCTTCATTTGCAGGAATTCCATCTATCTTTGAACATGATTTCGCCGGAGACTCATAAAGCTGTTAGCGAGGTCATTGAATCGTGTAGAATTCGATGAAAGCTCAAAGGGAAAAAACACTGTACAGCCACACCGAGTCTGACCAACTTTATTCTCGCTTCACATCGCTTATACCCTATTTTTATATCACCGTGCTGGTGATGATGCTGAGTTGCTTGTATACAAAAAGTCAATAGTGAGATCCGTACCTAGCATAGTTTGTGTGTAATCAATAGTGGTAATTTTTTTCATTATTCTTGTTTATTCATTCATTTTCTTGTATCGGAACCTTATATCTTTTGTTTCAAGCGTCCCTCTTCCTATGTTTCTTCATCTTTTCTTCAACTTGATACAAGCAGCAGCTTACTGAGTCAGTATTGTGTAATTTTTAATGCTAGTGGAGATTTGTGCACTGACATGTCTCGTTCAAGACCAAGTTTTGTCGATACCCAACATTGTGTGATAGTTATAAAGTCTCACGGCTCTTCTGAGATATTTAATAGAGATGAATCTTTCCTCCACCACAAATTGAGGCTTCAAAAAGCCAAAATTGGGCTTCTATGCAGTATAGATATGATAGGATAATAAAAAGAAAAAGTCAAATATATTTTTCCATCCTTTATTATATAATCTGAAATTAATGTTTATTTTTATTTCAAATTTTATTTCTGAATATTTATAATAAGAAAATTATTGGAATAGGTTTATACCAGAAGTGTTTTCTGCATAAGGATTTTCTGCAATTTTATCAGGAATGCTTTCTGATACAAGACTCTGATAAAATGCTTAGTGGCATGCTTTGGAAGAAAGTGCTGTATACTCTGTAGGAAAATCTCGGCACTAGGTTGCCAAGGGCTCTAGATCTTAGATGACTAATGTGAGTTGTTATAACTTTTTTATATTTATATAAACTAGGTTGATTAGTTATGCATATAAGTATGATTAATTTAGTCACGGCTAAATAAAAAATTAAATATGACTGATGTAGTTATTAATAATGTAGTTTAATATAATAATAAACTCTGGGAGGTTAAATTAATCATAATCAGATATCTTAGTGACTCATAAAGATATTGACCATTTTTGTAAGATAAAATTATTTAGAGTCGTTTGAATAAACTTCTTAAAGTTTTATGATTTTTTTAATAAAGTAAAAGCATACAAACAAGTAAATTAACTAATATGATTTAATATGTAAAAAGTAAAAGCGTTTATGAAAAAATATATCTTAATATACTCTTGTTATTACAATCAATTGTCACTTCATCATATATTTAACCACGGATATTTTTTAATAACTTTATCATAATATTAACCATGGTATTATTATTAATCACATAAATAATTGTAATAATTAAATTTATTTATTTTTAGTAACTCTTAAAACAAATGGGTGCTATTTTTCATTTCTGGTAAGGCAGAAGAAGGATACCAAAACACTCACCGGAAAGTACGAGTTCCCTCGTCCACGTGCCTTTAATGACACCTAGTAACGTGTTGGATATCATTTATGTCGTCATTTTGCCGACACAAAAAATGGTTCCAAGTTGGCTCCCTTATTTTAGGTTTCACTTTCTTAAAGATACCATGCACACTTATTGTAAAGTTATATTATAATATACTAAGAGCATAATCTTCAACTGATCCTGTGAAATTGAGTTAGTGATAAACATATTTATTAAGATCGTGCAAGAACTATTTTAGTTCCTATTCAAGTTTCATGGAAATTATTATGAGGGTACAATAAGTATTCAAAATATTTTTTATTTTTTGTTTAAATAGTCCGTCTTTTGTTTTTTTTTTTCTTTAATGACATAATGTCACCATTAATTGCATCTTCTCATCTCACCGCACTTAGAATGACTTGAGTGACAAATTGAAACTCATATAAAAGAACAAAGAAATTCATCGGTGAATTAAAGACGAAAAGACAAAATTAACGATAAGCATTACATGTATTTTTATACATAAAATATTTTAAAATCTGATAGTACGAATTTTTAATATGAATTCGATTAAAAATAACAAAAAGCGATTTTTTTTGTTATGGTCTAATTTTGGAGACGTTGAAAAGTATTATTTAAGGTAGTCATTGAATTTCCTTCAAAACCAGATGATATTTTCATTACTAATAAAGTGCCTATCCACACAAAACTTGTATTCATTCCAATTTCCAAATGTTTTTCTTCACTGTCTTCCTTCTCTTCCTTTCTCTTGTTTTCATCATCTTCAAAGTGTATTCGAATGAAGCAACCACCAAAAACTCACCCCCTTCACCTCCAAGGTTACCTCTCCTGGGCAATATCCTCCAACTTGGTCTTTTCCCACACCGCACACTCCAAACTTTGGCTCAAAACTATGGCCCTCTGATGCTGCTCCATTTCGGGAAGGTACCAGTGCTTGTGGTCTCATCTGCTGATGCAGCTCGTGAGGTGATGAAAACTAATGACCTGGTCTTCTCAGACAGGCCACAACGTAAGATCAACGATGTTCTCTTGTACGGTTCCAAAGACCTGGCAAGTTCTACGTACGGAGAATACTGGAGGCAAATAAGGAGTGTGGGCGTGTTGCACCTTCTGAGTACCAAAAGGGTTCAGTCCTTTCACCGTGTGAGGGAGGAGGAAACTGCCAGAATGACGGAAAACATTAGGCAGTGTTGTCGTGATTCGTTGCTTGTGAATTTGACAGACATGTGTGCTGCAGTTACGAATGATGTGGTGTGTAGAGTGGCTCTGGGAAGGAGATACCGTGGAAGAGAAGGGAAGGGGTTTCAGAAGCTGTTGTTGGAGTTTGGGGAGTTGTTGGGTGCTGTGTGTATAGGGGACTATGTACCTTGGCTTCATTGGGTGAGCCAGGTTAGTGGTTTGTTTCAGAGAGCCACTAGACTGGCCAAGCATTTGGACCAGTTTATAGATGAAGTGATCGAGGAGCATGTTAGGAATGGAAGAGATGGGGGTGTTGATGTTGATAGTGAGGACCAGAATGATTTTGTGGATGTTTTGCTTTCGATGGAAAAGAACAACGCTAACACCACCAATTCCCTGATTGATAGAACTGCAATAAAGGCTTTGATACTGGTGAGTAAGAACACCATCGTTTTCTTTGCATGGATTATTGTATACATACAGTTAGCTTCTCTCACTATTATATAAGTCTTTTTCCATTGGATTCTCTTTCAAGTTCTAACCACTGATATTTTCATTGAGAGTGGTATTATGTCTGGATTAAGGTGCACTTGGTTTTTTCTTTTCCCTTTCTGAAGTCTGTTTTGGACCTGTGAGGTTTTAAATGTGGTATTGCTTCTCCTTACTTATCGTGATGATTCTGCTTTTTACAATAAAAACATATTCAACCATTCTTGCAAAATTTTCATGAGCAAATAGCTTATTCAAATTGTTCAACGTTTATGACATGATGTATGATAGATTTGGTTTACCATTCAAAGTTGTCTTGTAATTTTGTTTTCTTTCGTTAAGGACATGTTTGTTGCGGGTACTGACACTACTCACACAAGCCTGGAGTGGACAATGTCAGAACTGTTAAAGCACCCAATTGTGATGCATAAATTACAAGAGGAGGTGAGAAGTGTGGTTGGTAACAGGACTCATGTAACTGAGGATGATTTGGGTGAAATGATGTACTTGAAGGCTGTGATCAAAGAGAGTCTTCGGCTTCATCCCCCAATTCCCTTAATAGTCCCTAGGAGATGCATGAAAGATATCAAAGTGAAAGGGTATGACATTGGAGCAGGCACTCAGGTATTGGTGAATGCATGGGCCATTGCAAGAGACTCTTCATGTTGGGACCAGCCTCTTGTGTTCAAACCAGAAAGGTTCCTCAGCAGTTCCATAGATTTCAAAGGGCATGATTTTGAGCTCATTCCATTTGGTGCAGGAAGAAGGGGTTGCCCTGGAATAGCATTTGCCACAACAATTGTTGAGATGGTACTAGCAAACCTTGTCCACCAATTTGATTGGTCATTGCCTGGTGGAGCATCTGGGGAGGACTTGGACATGTCTGAAACTAATGGTCTTGCTGTTCATAGAAAAATTCCTCTTCTTGCTGTAGCAACTGCATATGAGAGAAATTAGTATATAATGCCAGGAAGTTATGATGAATAAAGTAAAAACACATGACACTTTCATATTGTGGATGCATTTGTTTTTTTTTTAATCAGCATTGTGGATGCATTTGTGTGGTTGAAGGTTGCTTAAACTTATATTCTATTTTATGATACCATAATTTATTCTAAATTAATTACTCGGTGTAAGAAGGTGTCAAAATATAATCACCCATTATTATTTGGAAAATGATTCTTTTACAATCATTGTTCCACTTTACACCCTATTAAATGTAAATATTTTAATTATTTTTAATTTTTTTAATTCTAAAAATTATTTTAACATTTTACATTTTATCTAATATTTTATTAAACACATTTTTTTATTTTTTAAAATTTTTTATTACAAATATTAATATTTTATTTTAAGTGTAAACTGGAGCAGGGTGTCAAAATATAATCACCCTTATTATTTATAGAAAGGGTTTAGTCAGATGTGTTGAAAAAAATCGAAGTCAATAGAAAGAACATAAAAAATAGTGTATAAAAGAGATTAACCCTTCCTTTCCAACTTGATTAGGTAAGAATTAGTTGGATTTTTGGTGTCTAATTTCTGTTTTTTTTATCTCCATTTCGTGTTTCTCTCAAGTTTGAAGATCTGGGTGATACTTCGCTTTTTGTTCCGAATTCTATGGTGTAAAAAGTTAAAATTTGGACAAGTTGGTGTATCTTGAGATCTGGATTATTGACTTGACATGATTTTTGTTATCTTGAAAAGTCCTGTCAAATTAGTATGATTTAATTATTTTTTCAATTTTTTTTTTTAATAATTTTGTTTCTAAATAAATAATATTAATTATTTAATTTTAGTTGAAATTAATTAAATTTGAATAGTAGGTTAATAAAATAAATGAAGACGTAAATACATAGATAAAGAAAATAAATAAATTAATAATCAAAGTTGAGATTATGGTATAGAGAATGAAGTGAGAGGTGACGAAAATAATCCATCTACAGTGGATGGTTGTGGAAGATTCGAATGGCTGGATTGACCAACATTAAAACTATAACTGTAAAAAGAAAACCTAAGGGTGATAAGTTATCTTATCGTTTCGTAAGCTCCTTAGATGTGTCATGGTTAATTTCATTATAAACATGATAATATTATATGTATATATGTAAAATGTTTTTTTTTAATTTTACAACTAAAAAGAGTTTACTATACAACATTTAGAAAACAAAAGTATAAGTAAATTAGTAAAATGTTATAAATAAATATGATAATAATCAGATTTATTAGTGACATGTGTTCCAGTAGTGGATCATGTTTCATTATAATTAGATTCTTATATTCCTGAAGTTTTTCTAGTACAAAATTATAAAATGATATATTAAAAAATTAAAAACTATATTTTATCAAAATATATTTTAAAAGAAACTAAAACTTTATTAAAAAAAATGCAACAGTTATAAAAAATAAAAAATAATATTTTTCATCTCTATAAAATTGTATATATATCATTGCATTTTAAGATAAGTACGTGTAAGAATAAAAAAATATATCTAATTTTATATTTACTAAAATTTAGAATAGAAACAAAACAAGCAATAAGCGCATGACGAAAACAGCCTTTAGGCGCATGTTTTCATGATGGACTATGAACTTTTTATACCACCATCTTCTATCTCCCAATACTATTATTTTAGTATTTTTTATATCATTTAATTACAAATTTACCATTTATTATATATATTTATTTCTAAACTTATACTCGAAGTTATCAACCTATCATTTTTCTTTCATATATTTTCGCCATTTAAAGGTCGCATGTTTTCAAAACATCATTTTCACTATTTAAAGGACCGAGACGCTGATTTGTCCTTGAAGGAGTAAGACGAACAGTGTTCACTTTCACTCTTCAGAAGAGTGATGGATCGCATAAAGCACAAGATTTTGAAGGTCGGTGATGATCTCAGTCTCCACGTTGCAGAAATCGGAAGCGGTAAGAATCAATCCAACGCCGTCGTTTTAAGCTCATGCATTTTGCTTCCATTGTTGATTTGTTCTGTATCGGTGTTTTCAGGTGAAAACGCCGTCGTATTCTTGCACGGTTTCCCTGAGATATGGTACTCCTGGCGGCACCAGATGATAGCCCTTGCCGATGCTGGATTCAGAGCCATCGCCTTTGATTACAGAGGCTATGGTCTCTCCGATCGTCCACCCCATCCCGACAACACCACCTGGTCCCATATTCTCGACGACCTCCTTCATATTCTTCAAGCTCTTCACCTTCCAAAGGTTCTCTCTCTCTCTTTAAAATGTTTTCACTCTGTAATTGTTACGTTGATTTTCTACCGGTCCAATTTTAGATTTTACATTTTGTTTCTAATTTGGACTGTTTACTCACTGTGCACATAAGACAAATGCTGGGAATGCATTATTCGGTAACACACTTCCTCTAGCTAGTTGAGATTTTTCAGAAATTACAAAATTTTGTGAGTCGTATATCCTATTTTATAAACTTATTTTTATAATTTAACTAATAAAGTGCTTATTAAAGAATGTGTTGGTACCACTAATTATCGTTTGTTATCTTGCCTCAAACAATTCATAAATGGGTGACCTAGTCTTACTAGGACTTATTCTGCATCGGATACACGATCAATTGAAAAATATTCGTTATTGAGTCAGGATTTGGGCAATTTTTTACTTTATACCCGCTACAACATTGATTTCTTTTTCTTGTTTTTAGAATCAGGTATGAAACTGTTAAAGTTAGAATTTAACTGAAACTGTGAATTCAACTCAAACTGTGAATTCAACTAAAACTGTGAATTCAACCCTACTCTATTTTATTACTTGAGTAAGATCGAATGGGTTGATGAGGTGCTAATGTAGGCATGAAGCGATGACTCCATGTAAGATAACTGAAATGATTGTATACTGAAATGTTGCCTAATTGATTCACACCCTTAATGCACTTTAGGTGTTTCTTGTTGGGAAAGATTTTGGAGCTCGTCCTGCATATCTATTTTCCATTCTACACCCCGAGAGGGTCTTGGGAGTTGTCTCGTTGGGAGTTCCATATGTCCCGTCTGGCCCCTCTTTGTTTCACAAATTCCTACCTGAAGGCTTCTACATTTTGAGATGGCAGGTAATTTTAAATGAAAAACTTTGATGCATGTGCACTTCCATAAATGCTCTTGGTACTGTTTTTTTAGTTGAAATTCCACCTTAATAACTTGTGAAATGACCTTTAGTTTTCGTTATACTGATTATCATGGGAAGCTTCCAATTCTGATTGGAAAACAACAATTTTTTGTACAATTTAAATTGCTTAGCTCTTAGCATGATGACCTGTAGTATCACCATAATTTTTATTCTATCTATATCAGGAACCTGGAAGGGCAGAAGCTGATTTTGGACGCTTTGATGCAAAGACTGTTGTGAAAAATGTGTACATCCTCTTCTCAAGAAGTGAAATACCAATAGCTAATGAAAACCAAGAGATCAAGGATTTGGTGGAACCTGATACTCCTCTTCCCGCTTGGTTCACGGAGGAAGATCTTGCAATATACGGTGCCTTGTATGAGAATTCCGGATTCCAAACTGCATTGCAGATTCCATATAGGTGCTAGGTTTTGTTCTTTGTTGCCTTTTTTGTGAAATGGGTTTTCTTGCTTGCACAAAACAATGAAAGCGTAGTCTCTTGGACTCAATTTTTTTATCTGGTGAGATTCGTGTTAATGGTGTATTTGCATTGCAGGTCATTAGGTGAGGTGTTTAACTTACCAGATCCTGTGGTTAGAGTTCCAGCATTTCTGATAATGGGTGGCAAGGATTATTGTCTGAAGTTTCCAGGGATTGAGGATTTAACAAAGGGTGAAAAAGCAAAAGAACATGTTCCCAATTTGGAGGTTACTTTTATCCCCGAGGGAACTCATTTCGTTCAAGAACAGTTTCCCGCAGAGGTGAATAAACTTATCCTTGACTTCTTGGCCAAACACATCACTTGATATCACACTTAAGCTGGAAATAGCCATGAATGGTAAATGTTTTGTGAAGTACGGGGTGAAGCTAAATGATCTGGAGTTTGGTGGCAGGAAAAACTTCATTAGATGGATTTCTTGTTCATAAAACACGTGAAATGTGGCACTGAGTTTTTAGTCAGCAAATAAATGTCCAGCTAGATATTTCTTTTTTTTTTTGGAAGAAAATAGTTACATATTTCAATTCGAAACTTTACATAAAGCTTATAATTAAAGTATACAAGAGGGGAACTTTGGTTTAGAAAAGTTATTCGAAATACATCATTATGAATAGAATATTAAATATAACAAAATAAAAATACGCATGTTTATGTAAGATAAAAAAAACATGGATGTAGTATAATTTTGAATAAATCTCAGAATAAATTATGCTCAAATTTAAATTATACACTTTTTTATCTGAGAAATACATAAGTTATATTTTATATCGTATGTAACGTGGAGATCACTAAATAGTAGGTCATAGAAGAAAAAACTACATTGACCACCTTACGAATGAGAAATACAGCGCCATCATTTAGTTTCATGACTTCTTTCTAAATCAAACACAAAATATGTATAAGTATATTTTTTCTATATTTATTCACAAAATTAAACTTACATGATATATATATATATATATATATATATATAATTTTATTTTATTTTATTATTTAAAAAAAATGAAGCCAACGTGTATCAAGCTAAAACTGAAAGTGAGAAAGATAGAAGGAACAGATAAAAATAATATTAACATTTCCAATTATTAAGCACTTGACAAAAATTTGTACCCTAAAAATGTGAGGTACAAATAATTTCAGTTTTATCCTCCGTGTTTTGTGTTGTACACTAACAATTATTTTTAAAAAACACTAGATAAATATTTTTTTGTATTGTTCAATCCATTAAAATTTAGCAAATCAAACGAAGTCTAAGTTGTCTTACCATTGATCTTTGAGTTAGAATAATACCTTTGTCAGGTCATAATAGGTAGCATTTCAATGCCTTTAATAATAAAATTTACCTTTTATTAATTAAGTCAAATTTTAAATTGTATTATTGAGTAACTCATCCTTCAAGGATGAAGATATGGAAAAAATTAGAATGCACTTGAATTCATTTTATTTTAAGTATTTTTTTTATTAATGATAGATTTTTTTTTGTTTATTTAAATATACATATAAATATTACATTTTACCCTTCTTTTTATAATGTTTATCAATATATATAAATATGAATTTTAATATGCAATCGAATAGTGGCTCAATTCCCTATCTAGCACCATTTACATATTTATTTCCCTATCTAGCACCCTTTTATTTTTATTTTTCTATCTAGCACCCTTTTGTTTTTATTTCCCTATCTAACACTCTTTTATTTTTTATTTCCCTATCTAACACCATTTTAAAAATAAATAAATAAATAATAAATTATTATTATTTTAATAATTTTAATTTTGAATGCATTAAAAAATAAATATTTTTAATGTTTAAAATAATTAGAAATATGATTAATGAATAAATAAATGAGTTTTTACAAAATAAAAATAAAAAAATAATAAATTAAAAATGTTTAGTTTAAAATTATTTTTTTAAAAATGAAGAAAATAAAAAATTAAACTCTACAACAACATAAAAGTTGAATCTCTAAACATAAATTAGTATTTATTTTTATTATTATTGATGATGTAATCATGTTAATTTCAAGTAAAAAATACAGGACATATTTATAAAAAAAAACAAAGTCAATTAGTATTAATTAATAGTGGAC